>Ga0256826_1000037_pt1 | contig 58267 bp, 55 predicted proteins | sample CV79metaG_FD_185975 | JGI IMG/M metagenome (GOLD analysis project Ga0256826, IMG submission 185975) | Hydrothermal vent microbial communities from East Pacific Rise, Pacific Ocean - CV79 | ecosystem: Environmental > Aquatic > Marine > Hydrothermal vents | place: Pacific Ocean: East Pacific Rise...
TGTCATCAAAACGAATTAATGAACCATTTTCACGTTGGATCTCTTTGTGAGTTCTAACGATAACAGCTTTAACAACCTTACCTTTTTTAACTTTAGCAGTTGGAGTCGCTTTCTTAACAGAAGCAACAATAACGTCACCTACTGAAGCATAACGACGCTTAGAACCACCAAGCACTTTAATACACATAATCTCTTTAGCACCTGTATTATCAGCTACTACTAAACGAGTAAAACCTTGGATCATTACTTAGCTCCTGTTACTACTGTTTTAAGTCTAAAAGATTTAGTCTTAGAAAGTGGACGACATTCGATTGCAATAATCTCATCTCCAACTTTACACTCACTGCTTTCATCATGTACTAAGTACTTTTTGAAACGTTTAACAACTTTGTGGTAACGAGGGTGCATAACACGACGTTCAACAACAATTGAAATTGTTTTTTCACCAGCGATAGTTACTACTTTACCTTGAATTTCACGTTTGTGTGTCATCAACAGGCTCCTTAGTTTGCTACTGCAGTAAGTGCAGTATTTATCTTAGCAATATCTTTTTTAGCAATACGAAGTTCGCTAGTATTTTGAAGTTGCATCATTTTTTGTTTAATCTTAAGAGTAAACAGTTCAGTCTTTTTTTCTTTAAGCATCGCATTAAGCTCAGCTACTGTTTTATCTGCTAAATCAGAATATTTCATTGCTCATCTCCGCAGTTATAATTTTACATTTGAATGGTAGCTTGTGCATAGCAAGAGTTAATGCTTCACGAGCGATCTCTTCTGGAATACCAGCTATCTCAAATATGATACGACCTGGTTTAATGTTCATAACCCACTGATCAACTGCACCCTTACCTTTACCCATACGAGTTTCAAGAGGTTTAGCAGTTAATGGCTTAGCAGGGAAAACACGAATCCACATCTTACCTTGACGTTTAATGTGACGAGTTGCAGAGATACGTGCTGACTCAATTTGACGAGAGTTAATACGACCAGCTTCAACTGCTTTAAATGCGATGTCACCGAAAGCTAATGAGTAACCAGAACGAGCGTAACCACGGTTACGTCCCTTCATTACTTTACGATATTTTGTTCTTTTTGGCATTAACATAATTATTCAGCCTTTTCACGTGGAGCACGTTTTGGACGACGCTCTTTTTTCTCTTCAGCAACTTCTACTGGAACACCTTTAGCAAGTACTTCACCTTTGAAGATCCATACTTTAACACCGATGATTCCGTAAGTAGTATGCGCTTCAGCAAAACCGTAATCGATTTTTGCACGAAGAGTATGTAAAGGAACACGTCCCTCTAAATACCACTCAGTACGAGCCATTTCAGCTCCACCAAGACGACCAGCAACTGCTACTTTAATTCCTTTAGCACCAGAACGTTGTGCACCTTGCATAACTTTTTTCATAGCACGACGGAAAGCAACACGACGCTCAAGTTGAGTCGCTACATTCTCAGCAACAAGTTGTGCTGAAGTTTGAGCTTTTTTCTCTTCTTTGATGTTTACAGAAATCGTTTTACCGATAAGCTTTTGAAGATTAGTCTTCAACTTCTCAATATCAGCACCTTTCTTCCCGATAATAATACCAGGACGAGCAGCAACGATAGTTACACGAAGTCTTTTAACTGTTCTTTCAATGATGATGTTAGCAACACCAGCATAATAAAGCTCTTTCTTTAAAAAAGTTCTTATCTTGTGATCTTCACCTAAAGCAGCTGGAGCTGTTTTAAAGTTAGGGAACCAACGGCTCTCCCAGTTACGGTTGATACCAAGACGTAAACCAATAGGATTAACTTTGTGACCCATATTATTTACCCTCCACTATTACTAAGATATGTGCTGTTGGTTTTCTAATTCCTGAAGCCATACCACGAGCACGTGGACGGAAACGTTTAAGAACTGGACCATTGTCAACACGACAAGATTTAACAATACAATCTTCCGCTTCCATACCACTGTTAGCTACTGCAGATGCAATAACTTTAGAGATGATTTTAGCAGCTTTGTTAGGTGTAAACTCTAAAGCAGCCATAGCTTCTTCAGCGTTCATACCTTGAACTTCTCTCGCAATTAAACGAGATTTGATTGGAGATACACGGATAAATTTTAATAATGCTCTAGCCATGTACTATCCTTTCTTCTGAACAGAGCCCTTATGGCCCTTAAATGTACGAGTTGGTGCAAATTCACCAAGCTTGTAACCGATGTGGTTCTCTGAAACATGAACAGGAACGAACTGACGCCCGTTGTGAACATTGATTGTGAATCCAACCATGTCAGGAGTTACCATAGATCTTCTTGACCAAGTCTTGATAGGTTTTTTACTACCTTCAGCCTTAGCTTTTTCAATCTTTTTACTTAAATGGTCATCAACAAATGGACCTTTTTTTAATGAACGAGCCATAATTAACCTACCCTTTTAGCATTTGGTTTACGACGAGTAATAATTAACTTATCACTTGCTTTTCTACGACGAGTTTTAGCACCCTTCGTTGGTTTACCCCATGGAGTAACTGGGTGACGACCTGAGTTCGTTTTACCTTCACCACCACCGTGTGGGTGATCAATAGGGTTCATTGCAGAACCACGAGTCTGTGGACGAATACCTAAGTGACGTTGACGGCCAGCTTTAGCGATAACAATGTTACCAAACTCTTCGTTACCAACGCTACCAACAGTAGCTAAACACTCACCAAGAACTAAACGCATCTCAGATGAAGGCATACGTAAAGATACATATTTACCATCACGACCCATAATTTGAGCAGATGTTCCAGCAGCACGACACATTTGTCCGCCCTTACCAGTTTTTAGTTCTATGTTATGAATAAGAGTTCCCACTGGGATGTTCTTAAGTTTCATAGTGTTACCAGCTTTTACATCAAGGCCATCAGCAGAAGATTGGATCTTATCACCAACATTCAAATCTTTTGGTTGCAAAATGTAACGCTTTTCACCGTCAGCATAAGTAATAAGAGCAATACGACAGTTTCTGTATGGATCGTACTCAATTGCACTTACAGTTCCTGGGATATCAAATTTATTTCTTTTGAAATCGATGATACGATAGATCTTTTTAGCACCAGCTTGACGGTGACGAGAAGTGATACGACCATTGTTGTTACGACCAGCGTGAGCAGGAAGTTTTACAAGTAATGAACGAACACTTGGTTTCGCTGTGATGTCTGAACTATCAACATTTGTATAAAAACGACGAGACGGAGTTAACGGTCTATAAGTTTTAATTGCCATGTGTTATACCGCCAAACTTTCGATTTGTGCACCTTCTGGTAAAGTAACATAAAACTTCTTGAAGTTATTTTGCTTACCTTGTACACCACGGAAACGTTTAGTTTTTCCGCTTTGATTTAAAGAGTTAATCTTGTTAGGAATAATCCCGAAGTACTCTCTAAAAATTTCCTTAAGACCAGTTTTAGTCATACGAGTTGATGTTTGAACAACGATAACACCATCCTCTTGCATACCTAAAGTCTTCTCTGTATATATAATAGATTTAATATCTGTAATATCAGCCATTACTTAGCCTCACTTGTTAATGCTTCAAAAACTGCTTTTTCGATCACTAATGAACGATAATTAGCAGCTAAGTATGCGTTTAACTCATTAGATTCAACTACATAAGTTTGAGATAAATTCTCAAAAGCTAAAAATGTAGGCTCATCTAATAAAGATTTAACGATTAGAACATCTCTTTGACCTAATGCTTTAAACATTGCTGCTGCATCTTTAGTCTTACCAGATGCGATTTCAATGCTGTCAACAACAAAAAGAGTACCGTTTTGTGCATGCTCATTTAATGCGAAGTTTAAAGCTAATTTCTTTTGCTTTTTATTCACTTTAAGGTTGTAGCTGTGGTTGTTCATAGAACCGAACGCTTTACCACCACCTACGAAGATAGGAGAACGACGTGAACCAGCACGAGCGCGACCGCCACCTTTTTGAGCCCATGGTTTCTTACCACCACCGCGCACTTCACTTCTACCTTTAGTAGTCGCTGTATTTGCACGTTGTGCAGCTTGAGCAGACTTAACATAAAGCCATAAGTTGTGAGGGTTAATTCCAGAGAATGACTCTGGTAATGCTAACTCAGATGCTTTTTCCATTTTTTCATTTAAAACGATTGCGCTCATTATTTAGCTACCTTTACACGACCTAGAGTACCGTTAGCACCAGATACAGAACCTAAAACCGCAATGATTTTATTTTCAGCATCGTAAGAAACGATCTCATTTTTTACACTGTTTTGACAGTTTCCGTAATGTCCTGGCATTTTCTTACCTTTCATTACACGACCTGGCCACTCAGCATTACCAATTGAACCTGTTCTACGACCAAATCTATGACCGTGTGATGCAGGACCACCAGAGAAGTTCCAACGTTTCATTGCACCAGAAAAACCGCGACCTTTTGTTGTAAAAGTTGATTTTACTACACTAGCTTCCGCTAATGGAGTCATATCAATGTCACCAGCTTCAGTGTTTGCTACTTCAAGAGTAACGAAACGGTTGAATTCAGCAGAAAGAGAATACTTTTTCTGTTGACCTTCAATTGCTTTGTTTAATTTTTTACCGCTGTTGTAAGATACAATAGCAGTGCCTTCGTTCACTTCACATACTTTAGCATCAAGAACTCTTAAAAGAGTAACTGGCTTAGCAGGAACAGTGATAGTACGACTCATACCGATTTTTTCAACAATATATTCCATCTACGAACTCCTTACTTATCCATAGAACGTACTTCTACGTCTACTTCCGGTGCAAGATCAAGTTTCATTAATGAATCTACAGTTTCTGGCGTTGCAGAAACGATATCAATCATTCTAGAGTGCATACGAATCTCAAATTGCTCACGAGCTTTCTTGTTAACGTGAACTGATTTAAGTACTGTATACTTACGAATCTTTGTTGGTAAAGGGATCGGACCACGAATTGCAGCACCTGTACGCTTTACAGCCTCAACGATTGAAGCTACAGATCTATCGAGTACACGATGATCGTAAGCTTTCAATTTTAAACGAATTTTTTCCATAATTTTCCTTCTAAAAGAACTCGTCAGGCGTTACCTGACCATTAACCACTATTGTTTTAGGGTGCGAAATTATACCCAGACTATTAGTGATATTCAAGGTTTAAGGGGGGAAATTTTGATTTTGTTTAAAATTTATTTCCTTTTAATAAGGAAGTGATAAAATAGCCTAGTTAAAAAAAGAGGTGAATTTTGGAAATATTACTCGAAGAATTTTATAAAACAGACCTAAGTTTAGAAAAGTATCATTTTAGGAAACTATATTTACAAGACAAAAGTTATCAAATAAATGGCATAACACATAGTGGAAAGTCTAAACTTGTTAAACATTATCTTTTAGGTTTGAAAAAAAATTCCTATCTATACATAAACTGTAATGACATACGTATAGATATACAAGCACTTAACTCTACTCTAAACTCTTTTTGCAATAGGAACAAAATAGATGTACTTGTTCTTGACAACTATAAAGAGGAGATCAAGTTTGCGAATGTATCGCAACTAATTATAACTTCTGAGATACATTACGATATTGATGTATTAGAGACACTACAACTCTACCCCTTAGACTATGAAGAATTTTTAGCTTATGAGCATAAGTATGACTCTTCAGCCCTCAACCACTTCTTTCAACTCGGTGGCTTTGCTCATATGCATAAAGTAAGTGCTGATGAAAGAAATCTCAACATCCAAAAGATGCTGCATTGTACCCTTGATGATGTTGCATTTGACATCATAAAACTCTGTGCAAAATTTATGTCGAACAAACTCTCAGCATTTACTATATATGAAAGGCTCAAGCAAAGTCGTAAAATAAGCAAAGATAAACTCTACAAATCTTTTGACACACTTGTAGATACAAACTATATACATCTTTTAGAGAAGTTTGAACACTCTCGTGCAACTAAAAAGGTATACCTTTGTGATACATCTCTTAAAAGTGCGCTAAGCATTGAGAAAAACTTTGGAAACTTTTTTGAAAATATGGTCTACCTTGAACTACTCAAATCACAAACAGAGTGTTACTACGATGATGATATCGATTTTTATCTACCACTGACAAATGAAATTATACTCTGTAAACCACTTGTAGATGAGCGTAGACTCTTTAAAAAACTAGAGTCTATAGAGGCTTTTATAGTAACACGCTCTATAGAAAAAGTAACTGCAATTAGTATGAATAAAGAGGGAAATCTTTCCCATCCTCTTGCACTAGTAGAGATAGTTCCTTTTGACATCTGGGCATTAGGCGATTAAATGAAAAATAGCTTGAGAACCTTTCATTGTGCCTTCACTTGTCAGTTTGATATCTCCCCCTAAAATATTTGCCATTTTCTTACTCAAAGAGAGGCCTAACCCTGTTCCCTTATGCTTTTTCTGCATAACATTTTCAACCTGAGTAAAATCGCTAAAAAGTTTTTCCAAGTCTTGGGCTTCTATGCCTATACCACTATCAGTTACTTTTACATATACAGATGTTGTATCATTATAGAGTTCAAGTTTTACAAAGCCTTTTTCTGTAAACTTAATAGCATTAGAGAGAAGGTTTGTAACTACCTGCTGAAACATTTTTGGGTCTGTATGAAAACTATCTAAAGAATAACCTTCTGTTTCTAACTCAAAATGAAGTGATTTATCATCAGTGAGTGGTTTTAGCATATTATAACTGTTTTGAATTATATCTTTTAGTTGCACATCTTCATTATGTGCTTCCATCTTTCCAGCCTCAATCTTTGCAATATCTAAAATTTCATTTATCATTCCAAGAAGATAGTGAGCAGAAGACTCTATGTTTGCTACTGTATCTTCTTGATCATCTGTTAACTCTTCATAAGTAATAAGAAACTGAGAGAAGCCTATAATGGCATTCAATGGGGTACGTAGTTCATGCGACATATTTGAGATAAACGCAGACTTTGCTTTTGAAGCTGCCATTGTTCTACTAATGAGGCGTATTCTGTCAAGTTGCAGAGTAATCATAGAAGCAATTGAATTATAAAAAGCATACTCATTTTTATCTGTAAAACTCTCTATTGCTAAAGAGATAGAGCCAAAATAGATCTTCTCATTTTTTTCAAAATCTGTTACATAAAGACCTATAGAGTTCTCTACTCGTTTTATAGAAAAATGAAGATCTTCTTTATTAGTTATCTTTTTTATCTCAGCAAGAGAAACATCTATACACTCATTCTCTGAATCAGTTTGAATAATTGTATTAAAAACTTCTATAAGCTGTACAAAACGTTTTAAACGCAGACGATTTTCTTCTTCAAGGTTTTGAAGTGCTTGTGCTGTTGTCTGGAGCATCTCATTAAAGCCATGTGTTAGAATCGCAATCTCATCATTTGAGTCTATCTCTAAAACTGTTGAATAGTCATGCTTTTGTATAATTTTCTGTGTAGCATCTGTTAGCTTTTCTATAGGTTTTACTATACTCTTTGAGTAATGCAAGGCTATATAGATGATAAGTAAAAATATTGCTACAGATACATAGAGCATAAAACGAATAAAGTCATATAAAAATTTCAATGCTAATGCTTTGTCTACAGCATATACAAGATAGAAATGATTTAAAATACCAGAGAGTTTTTCATAAACTACTACATGATCATCTGTAATAATACTTTCTCTATCTTTACTGATTTTAAATTTTAAATTTACTTTTTTCCCTATACTCTCTTTTGTACTAGGGTTAATGATATATGCATGCATACTCTCTTGTTGTGCTAAAAAACGCTCTAAATTTTCTAAATTATATCTTAAAACAAGATAGCCAAGTTTTTTATTTATCTCAAATGAGGCACTTATCTTTGAAGTTATATAAAGATATTTATCATAAATAAAATACTTCTCCTTGAGTCTATTAGAGAGAGTAAATGCTTGCGAAAGAAGAGTGTTTTCTGAACTTGCGATTATTTTTGCATCTTTGTTGACAACAAAAAGAGATAGATCAACACTAAAGTCTGTCGCCTTTTTACTTAAAAGTATAGATATGCGTTTATCTATGTCATCTGCCAAAATATCGTCCATTACATCCAGGGAAGCTATAAAATCTATCTCTTTTGTAAGATTTAATATGTTTTCATCTATGAGTGTTGCAACACTTTTCGCATTTCTAAACTGCTCTTTTATAGTTTGGTTAACAATCTTGGTTTCACTTAAAAAGATGGTATAACTCAAAAGAATAATAAAAGGGAGTAATCCAACAAGAAAAAACCCAATAAGGAGTTTCCTTCTCAAAGAGGAGTTTATAAACTTAAGCATCTGCTAAGTGCTCACGAATGGAGAGAATAGAGTCTAAGTTCTTCACAAACACTGCAACCACATCAGGATTAAAATGCTCTCCTGAATCTTGAGTTATTATCTCCATAGTTTTTTCTACTGAAAATGGCTCTTTGTAAGGACGCTTACTTAATAGTGCATCAAAGACATCAACAACTGCCACTATTGCACCACTCAAAGGGATAGTATCTCTTAGTAATCCTCGTGGATATCCTTTTCCATTATATTTTTCATGATGGGTATAAGCAATTTCTGCTGCCATCTGAAGCAGCGGTGTCGATTTTTGAGAGAGAATAGAGTAACCAATTATTGAGTGCTCTTTCATAAGAGTGAACTCTTCATCTGTTAATTTTCCAGGCTTTAAAAGAATGGCATCGGCTATACCTACCTTTCCTATGTCATGCATTGGAGCAGCGAGTCTAATAAGTTCTACCTGTTCTTGATTCCATCCAAACTCTTTAGCAATAAATGCAGCCATTTCTCCTACTCTTACAGTATGCATCGAAGTCTCATTATCTCTATACTCAGCTGTTTTTGCAAGTATGTAAATAATCTCTTTCTCATTTTTATGATTTTGCAACTCACCCATTCTTATCGCATTTTTTACACGGAGTATAAACTCTGTAAGATCAAAAGGTTTAGATATATACTCATTTGCTCCAAGTTTAAGTCCCCGTGTAATAGCCTCTCTATCTGAGAGTGCAGAGATAATAATAAGAGGAATATGAGAAAGTTTCTCATCATTTTTAATAATCTCAGTTGCTTCATACCCATCCATCTCTGGCATCATAAGATCCATAAGTATAAGAGAAACCTCTGTTGTTTTTAAAACTTCAAGAGCCTCTTTTCCATTGACAGCTTCAACAACATCAAAACCCTCTTTTTTCAGAATTTTAGATGCAACTTTTCGGTTCATTAGTTCATCATCACACAGTAGTACTCTTGCCATCAGTCACTCCACTTATAAACTATTTTTAAATCACCATCAACTTTTTTAAGCTCCATATAGCCTATAGCTCCATCAACATTTTCAATGAATGCTTTGACACTTGCTTGTGACTTCATACTTATAGGAGGACGATGCCCCAAGTAGTGCTGTTTTGTCCAGTAAGACTTGAGTCTTGTGAAACTCATATGCAAGACCTTTTTCTCAAAACTGATACGAATAAGGTTACGAGAACTTAAATTAATAGGGACTATAGGCTCATTTCCAAGATAAGATGTTTTCTTCAGAAAAAAAGCCTTTATTTGTCCCAAATGTAAACTCTCTATATTTTTATTTATAACAACTGCATACTCAGTAGCATAAAGTTGAGAAGTAAATAATTCAAGAAGAATATAGAGAGCCAATCTTTTCATTAAAATAGTACCGAAAATGAAAAAAGAAATTGATTTTGAAGGCTTATAGAATGAAACTGATACTCTGCTTTTAGTGCTACAGGATAAAGGGGTCTATATGTGTATCCAAAAATTGCAATATCGTCCTGTGTGTCATTAAATTTATCATCATAAGATTCTAAACGCAGGATAGCTGCATGCTTTTCACTCAAATGATATACAGCTTGCAAATATCCTGCATACTCTGTAGTAAACCCATCTGTCGCACTTTGTGTACCTACTTCACTCATCACTTGAAGCTTTTCTATCTCATACTTCATAGATGCTAAAATATAGTAAAGATTTTGTGTTGTATTATTTTGCATATAGTTATCGAACATACCAAGATTTAATTTCACTTCAAATGCATCTTTAGAGTATGTTATACCTAATGCATAATATTCATCAATAATATAGTTATTATAGCTAGGATCAATATCATTATTATGTTGTAACATAATATCTATTTTTAAGTCACCCTCACTATAAGAAGTATATGAAGCGTAGAGTCCAGTTGTAAACTTAGGAAAAATGATATATGTGCTGATTGGGTTGGATGTGGTATCACGTAAAACATTAATAGGAAGAAGGTTCCAAAAACCTACTTGGGAGTTATACTTCCCTCCTCTGAGCATATAATTCTCATTAAAGTTATAATCTGCATAAAGTCTCTCAACATGTAGAGAAGTATCTTGTTTTGTTGCAAAACCACTTGTCTCTTCACTGAATGTGTAGAGTTCTTTAAACTCAAATTCTGCCATATAAGAGAGCTTATTATAGTTTCCATAAGCTAAAAATGCCAAATCATCTATACGATATCTACTTTTTGAATCCTTATATTTATAATCAACCGAAAAGTATCCCCCAATATAAATTGGCAAAGTGCCGATTTGTGCACCCTCACCAAGATTATATCCACTATCTTCTTGATATTCTTCCCCAAAAAGTGCACTTACTAGCACTAATACAATCAGCATTTTTTTCAACATAAATAACAAATCCTTATAGTATAAATAGTAGCGCTTATAGCATTAATTTTAACTAAAACATCATAATGACAAAAGCTCTACACCTTCAATATCTAAACCTCTGAAGTTTTCAAAAAAGATTTCACCCTCTTGTGTAACAACGACTATAGCAACACTAAATTTTTGAGCGATTTCTCGTAATAACTCACGTTTAGAATTAAATACCATTGTTGCCACTGCATCTAAAAGAGTTGCATCAACACCATTTTTAATAAGTGTGACACTCGAGTAGTAATGGTTTTGCTTTACTGTTTTATGGTCCAGTATATGATGGTTCTCTTTTGAGGATATATAACGTTCATAATCTCCACTTGTAGAGATGCAGAGTGGTTTTTTGGATGTTTTTATAACAGCAATATTTGATTGAGAGAAGGGATCTTTTATAGCAATATTATATCTTTTTCCAAGACTAACTATCTCGCCACCTACATTAACAAGGAGCTTACTTGCACCACATTGTAGTAGTATTTGAACTATTTTATCAGCGACAAAACCCTTGCCTATACCACCAAAGTCAAGTTTCATACCCTTCTCTTTAAGATAAACCTCACTCTTTGTCACTATATAGTTTTTATGGTTGACAAGCTTTTTTACAGCCTCTAACTCTTTTTGTGTTGGTATTTTTGCAGACACTTTACCAAAACCATAGAGACCTTGAGAGACTACACCTATAGTAGGGTCAAAAACACCCTCAGATACCTCAGCCATCTCTAATGCTTTAGTAAAAAGTTCGAGTTCATACTCATTGCATATAACAGGTTTTACTCCTGCATTTTTATTTACTTTACAAAGCAGAGAGTTCTCTTTATAAGCAGAGTATCTCTCCTCAAATTCTTGAGCAAAATCAAGTGCTTTAAAGAGTACCTTTTTAGATACATTTGCTTCAATTATGAGCTCAGTGCTCATAACTTTCGCTTTTATACCATTCTCAAAAAAAGACATTAGTAATCAAACTCATAAGAGAGTGTCGTAAACACGGCACTTATACTATTTACCCCATACCAACTCTTTACATAATCATTATCTGTTGTTTGGTAGTAGTCTATACTTGCACTCACCCTATCTCCATTACTTTTTTTATAGATAAAAGGAACCCCTATCGTGTATGAGTTAAAAGCACTCATTCTATAGTCTGTTGCAAAATACTCATCACTTAAACTATAGTCTCCTATATCTTTTACAAAATTTGACTCTGTCTGTGTATAGTAGCGAAATCTTATCCCAGATGTAAACTGAGAACTAAAGTCGTGTAACTCCTCTATATTAATAGTATGAGAAGTAATATCCCAATCATCAAAGTAGTATCTATACGAAAAGTTCATTGCATTGGCATCATTAAAAAGATAGACTCCCTTAAGGGCAAAAGCATTCCCGACTCTTATATCGGGATAGTTCTCAAACTTTGCAATATTATTTTGCAACACATAATGATATGGTGAAGATAAGAAGCCTTCACTATACATATAAGAGTATACTGCCTGCATAGAAAATGTCGGTGATATTAACTGGTTTATAGATAAATCAATCTTGCGTTCATTTCTATAATCTTTAGGCAGGGCTCTATCATACACAGGATGCCATTTATCAAAAGATTGTGAAAAGCCTATACCTATAGCTGTGTTTTGCTCATTAAGTTGTCTTACATAATTTGCAAAAACAGCTTTCCCTGTATAGTCTATCTCTGTTGAGTAGTATGCACCAAAACTAAGCATATTCTCACCATCATCATAGGTCGCCATAAGTGTCGGTGCATAACGAATATCATCATAGAGAGCATCTTCTGTTGAAGAGGCTGCAGTTACGGCATCTACATGACCTGCGTTTGCTCCATTTCTAATACTTGCAGCAGAGATAGTGTCTATACGCATCTTTACCCCTATCATCCACTGATGTGAAACCTTTTTAAAAAGGGAGAGTGTTGGTGAGTAGACCTGCACATCTGCATTATCATTATAGGTATTGATACCAAAACTCATACTATCTTTGAGTGAAGAGGCAAGAGATGTCACCTCTAAAAGAAGTAGAGAAGCTATACTTATTAAAAGATATTTTAACGACATCCACAACCTCCTTGAAAGGCACTCTCTCCACCAGCACTCGCTTCACGAATGAGATAGATATGACCCTCTTGTTCTGCTCTCTCCCCTAAAGGAGAGAGACTCATTTTATCCTGGGAAAAATACTCTTTTTCATAAGGCATTACTCTCACTAAATGCTCAGAGCAACCAACAAAGAAAAGAGAAAATAGCACTAAAACTAAACGTAACATAACTATTTGCCTAGTAAGCTTTTTATCTTAGCTTTAAGTTGCAGTATTGCATCATCATCTAAACTTCCAATATAAACTTCACTAATCTTTCCATCTTTTCCAACTAAAAAGCTCGATGGCATACCTGGGCATCTATAAGCTTTAGGAAGTGTTTTATCTCCGTCATAAAGAGATGTAAGTACTCTCTCTTTATCTACTTTGGCCAAAAAATCTCTTGCACTTTGAGGAATGTTATCTATACTTGAGAGTACTATCTCAAACTCAGATTTAGGATACTCTTTTTGTAGTTCTACAAAGAGTGGCATCTCCTCTTGACAACCACTACACCAACTTGCCCAAAGGTTTAAAAGAACTACTTTTCCTTGTATCTGTTGTGATTTAAGTGAATTATCTTTGTCATATAGATTTGGAAGTTGAAACTTTACTGCTTCATCTCCAACACGAGGTGCTCCAAAAAGATTGATAGCTATAAATATCCCTATTAATATATTTTTCATTTTTTATCCCTTACTTACATAAATTTTTATTCACTTGTATATAAAGAGGGCTTTGTATTCCACCCTTTATATGACAACTATTACATGAGAGTCTATTGTTAAAATCAACTGGATTATGAATGTCATAATCTTGTGAAGTGAACTGATGTGCACCTGATGCTGCCATTATGGTTCCATTTGTATCAGTAATCTGAATATAATAAGCACCTGCACTGAGTAAACGCAGCTCTCTTTGCAAAATAAATATATTTCCCTTTGCATTGTAGCCTGGAGAATTTACAGCTTTGTAATCCTTAGAGTTATAGAGTGTATCTCCAGTTGTTGTATCTAAAAACTTTACTAACAACTCACCACCACAGCTATTGTTTATATCATCTTGATTTATAATGTTTGCATCTTTATAAACACTCCCTCCAAAAAGAAGGTGTCTCTCCTCAGCTAAATCTACATTATGACAAGCTAAACAATCTCTACCTTGAAAGTGCCACCCTTGAGTAGCAGAAGTAGTCGAAACTTCACCACCTTCACTTCCCTCATCTTCTCCGCAGCCACTCAAAATAAGAACAACTCCAAATAGGAGATAAAATATACTTTTTTTCATACTGTTCTCCTCTTAGTTATTTAAGGCCCCTGCTATAATCCAATCACGAATAGTGATATAGTTTGCAGATGTAGTGCCACCAAGCTGATTTCCACCACCATGCCCTACTACTCCTGCTCCTTTTTGTAAAAGTCTAGAACTTGTGACTGCAGTAGTATTTACAAATGGTGTAACTCCAGAATAAGCTGTAGTTGATGTCGTAATAGAGAAGTTTCCAGAACCCCCATGACACGATGCACACTTATTAGTTAAAATAGGGAGTACATCATTTGAAAAAGAGAGTATAGTTGTCGGTGATGTTGTCGTTCCAGTTCCTGTCGTAGTCCCGGTTGTAGTTGTATTATTTGTATCTGTTTGTGTTGTAGTCGTATTTCTATCAACTGGAGCTACTGGAGCTGTGTATTTAAATGAAACGATTCTACCTGGTGCACCATTCGACCCAACTGCTGTATGACAACGATTACAATCTAATCTAGATGCATCATGAGAATTTCTTACTGAAGTATTTACCACTTTTGCACTTCTATCTAACACTTCAACTGTATATGTAGTAATTCCTGCATTAAATGTCGCATTTACATTTCCTGTACCACGACCTATTCTGTAGTTTTCTATAGTTCCACTCTGTGCCAATACTAAACGAAGTGAATAACCACTTGCGGCATTAGCTACACTCCCTGTAGCATTAATAGTTGTAAATATGCTTGCACCAGAATCAAAAATATTCTCACCTGATTCATTCTCATTTTCATCACTTCTTGATTGAAAAGAAAGTGTCGTAGAGCCACCTACACTATGACAAGTTGCACATGAAATCCCTTGATTATGATTGACATCATCACCATCATCTTTATAATCTAGATCACCATATTCAGATTCATACTCACCCTTAAGTCTTAAAATATCACTCTTAATGCCTTCTATATCATCATGCTCAATCTCATTCTTAGAAAGTTCACTACTCACTTCACCTGCATCATCAAGATGATTAATAGAGTCAGGATTACTCTGTGCTAAAGCATCCATTAATGCTTTTTCTTGCTGCTTAAAGTCATGCCCACTATCATTAACATAAGTGTTATACTCTGTCGCTACTGCTGAAGAGATATTAAGACTTATAAGTTGTTGATTTTGCGTATCTGAAAGATCAGTTATATTATTCTCTTTCATATATTTGTACATAATATTAGAGATTGCTTCTATCTCTTTAGATTCTGAAGGTGTTTTTGTTAGTAAATCTGCTGTTGTTATGTTCAGTGATGTTGCAATTCTTTCAACTTCTGCTTTTGTTTTTGGATTAGATGCTAAAGTAGTTGCTAGTGTTACTACACTTCCTGCTACTGTTGTTAAGTTCACATCATTTACAACATCTCCTACACTTACCACTCCATCTCTATCTACATCAATAAACCCACCTGTTGCCATAACTGGATAACTAGGAGTTGATGCGAATGTATACTTTCCACTCCCTTCTTCTTTCGCTTTTTGTCCATTAGAGTCGACTACAACCGCTTTTAAAATCGGTCCGCGTTCTACTGTAATAGTTTTACTTGCTACTACTGCTGTATCTGATGATGAGCTACTCCCACCACAACCTGTAAGAACTACTGTCGCTACTGCTAAACTAATTAAATATGATGCTTTCATCGAAAACCCCTTAAAGTTTGAATTATGTAACTTTAAGATAGTTTTGTGAAGATGGAATGAAGATTATGAAGAGTTTTATGAAGAACGGTTTATTTTATAGCCTACCCCACGAACAGAGAGTATAAAATCTTTTTTATTTAATTTTTTACGAAGATTCTTAATATGTACATCTACAAGATTACTATGCTTAATAGAATAGTTGTCTTTATTTATATGCTCACTGAGCTGGTAACGAGTTAAAACCTGATTTGAGTTTTGCATAAAAAACTCTAATAAGTCAAATTCTGCTGTTGTAAGGTGTAAAAGTTCTTTATCTATAAAGACCTCTCGTAATGTTATATCTAATGTCACATTGGCTATGCTAATGCTTGTCTTTTTCTCAGATGTTTCACGACGTAATAGTGCTCGCATTCTCGCTAAGAGTTCTACAGAGGAGTATGGTTTACAGAGATAATCATCTGCCCCACTATCTAAGACAGCGACTCTGTCATCAATTTCAGAATTTGCAGAGAGCATAAGAACTGGTGTTTTTATTTCTAGATCTCTTACCTCTTGAAGTAGTTCTAATCCATCACCATCCCCAAGGTTCCAATCAAGGAGTATCAGAGCATATGCATTTGCATCTATCAACTCTTGTGCTTCCTTAAAGCCAAAAGCAATGTCACAACTGTATTTTTCTACTATTAGTAATTTGGCAAGTTGTTTAGCAACTGGTTTATCATCTTCCACTATTAAAATATTCATACGATTATTATAACAAGAAATAATTACAAATCAATTATAACTTTCAAATACCCACAATGCTACGATATACTTTCGACATAAAAGGAGTCAGAATGTTATGTGGAATAGATGAAGCAGGTCGTGGACCTATTGCAGGAGATTTAGTTGTGGCTGGCTGTATCTTTTATGAGGGCACAGATATAAAAGGTCTTAATGACTCTAAAAAGATAAGTGAGAAAAAACGCTACGAACTCTTTGATGAGATACTTGAAAACACTATAAACCATGTCGTTATTATAAAACCTTGGGACATAGACTCTAAAGGTTTATCTAAATGCATGACCCAAGCACTAGAGGAGATTAAAATGACTCTAAGTGCAGATGAGTATCTCTTTGATGGTAACACTACTTTTGGTGTTAAGGGTTTAGACACTATGGTAAAAGCTGATGGGAAAGTACCCCAAGTAAGTGCGGCATCTATTCTTGCAAAAGTCGTACATGACCTAAAAATAATAGAAGACTCAAAAGAGTATCCAGAGTATGGATTTGAAAGACACAAGGGGTACGGGACTGTGTTTCATGTAGAGATGATAAAAAAACATGGCTACTGCCCCATCCATAGACGCAGTTTTAAACTTAAAGCATTAGAGGAGACTCTTTTCTAAAACCCTGCGATACGTTCTATTAGCCACATACTAGAAAGAGATCCTATGAAGTAGGCCACTACTCTTTTAAACTTTTCCACTGAAACATACCGGGAGAAACCTCTAGTAAAATAAGCAATAGCACTCAAACAACTTATAAAAAGTATCTGTCCGAGTTCTATACCAACATTAAAAGAGAATAGAGAGAGTGGTATCGCATCTGCTGCTAGACCTATATTTTTTAGAGCAGATGAAAAACCAAAACCATGTAATAGTCCAAAGATAAATGCAATAACTCCAAGATAATTTTTTGTTAAAGAATTTCTACTACTCACAAGCTCCCTCGCTAAAAATACTATACTTAAAGCAATCATTGCTTCTATATAGGCAACTCCTACACTTATTACTCCAAAAATTCCAAATGCTAAAGTAATAGAGTGAGAGAGAGTAAATGCTGTAATGGCATAGAGAAGCTGTTTTATACTTCTTGCAAGTAAAAAAAGGGCAAGAACAAAAAGCAGATGATCGTACCCTCCGGCTATATGAAATAGCCCTAATTCCACATACTCTACAAAGAACTCTGCAGTTGTAGTTTTTGTATCTATATGCATAAAGGGTGTCCTAGATCGAACTAAAGAAGAACTCTTAAAAGACTCTTTTTCATAATATATTAAGATACCTCTATCTTGAGAGTTCAGCCCATCTATCCAGATGCGTTTTGACTTTAATCCTTCTCCTTGACACCAGAGCTGATACCGATTAATAATAAAACCATTAACAATTTCCTGCTTTTGTATCTCTTTTTTCAGACACCCTTCTGGGTACTTGATTCTAATATCTTTCCCTTTTTTGTCAGAGAGAGGCTTTTTATAAACTACTGAGATTTTATGATCTAAGGACTCTTTAATCTCGACATAAGAGAGTCCTGTTTGATGTGCAAAAAGATTTACAGAGAAAAAACCAAGAAAAAGAAGAGAACGAAGAGACATCTACTCTCTCACCTCTAAATAATAATTACTCAATATGTCTTTATATGACTGCATTAAAATTCTCTTTTTTCTCTCTTGTAAATAGTCCTGGTAGACTCTATCTTCAACTTCATCAAAAGGATAGGCCTCCGCTATTTTCTTACTATTTATATAGACTACATGTACCCCTTTTTTTGAACGAATAGGCTGATGCCAAGCTCCTTTTTTTATTCTAAATAGTTGATTAGTAAAGTAATTTCCATAGAGTTTTTTAAGCTCTACTAGAGAGATTTCCTTAATAAAACACTTCTCTTCATCCCCACAAACTCCTTCTCCTAGAGTTGTGTTTGCATCTAATAGTTCTAGCATTTCATACACTCTTTTTGCTTTTTCTTGATCATAAGCAAAAAAGAGATTATAAAAAGAGATTTTCTGTGTCTCGCTATAGTCTTCTATATGCTCTTTATAGTACTTATAAAGTTCTTCTTGTGTTGGTTCCACATACTTTACACTGTTAAGGAGTATGTAGTGCATCTGCTTTATTAGCCTCTCTTTAATTTCACTATCACTTCTATCAAGACCAAGACCATATGCTTCATTAAGAAGTACTTTTTCATAGTAGCTCTTTCTAATCTCTAAAGTAAGTTCTCCAGAGGAGAGTTGCATACTATTTGGTATCTCTTGTTTAGAGACAACTATTTTTTCTATGGGGCTTTTTATTTGAGCTACTGTTTGTGAGATATAGTAAATGTATATGGCACTACCTATCAGAAGAAAGTGAAAGAGAGGTTCATAGAGAATTTTTTTCAAAAGTTTTAACATTCATAAGTATATTAGGTGTATAATAAAATCTATATTAATAACCTTTCTAACTCTTCTAAAAATAGTTAATAACCGTAGCCAAATAGACTTATAACGAGGGACATTCAAGTGTAATATCAACACTTTTATGACCTTCATATTTAAGAAATAAAAAATCTTTTTCCTGTTTACTTTTTACAAAAGTAGGTTGAGACGTTAAGTGACACCCATTATAAATATGTAGCTCAACCTCTAAGTTTACATGCGAATCAAAATGAAAACTTTTTATGTTATGTGATTTTTTATATACCACATCATAAGCATTTGTTGCAACAAGATAACTGTTTTTTTGTCTACTTTTAGATAGTTTAACTATATAACGGTTCCCTTTATCTAAATTTATATATGTTCTTTTTTTCTCTTTTTTGAACCCTAACAGATTAAAGGAACCTTCTAAATCTACCTCTACACCTACTTCTTCGACACGAAGAGTTTTAAGTGAGTCCATACCACTAAAAAGCCATTTATTGTCCTGATGCGAGATAGAAACACTATAGTAATCCATCACTTTTGGAATATACTCAGAGGTAAAAAGTGGTGTAGTGTCTTGTGTTAGAGCCCAGTCAAACACATATTCTAGTGCTGTAATAGAGGCCTGCTTCGAACCAGAGTAAATATGATAATAGATATCTATAGGTTTAAATCTATCAGGATTACCAGTAAGCTCAAAAGTCTGTACAACACGCTTAAACCCCCAGTAAGGGCCTAACCAGTCATTTGTAAAAACATTCTCATTTTGTGCCCCTGTAAAGACCTGTGTATATTCTCCTCTTTGTAGCCCCATCGGTGCTATAGCTGAAAGCCAAGGAGTGATCTGTGTTATAGTAGTATCGCCTCCATTAATATTTAAAATATTATGTTCATAAACATAAGAGAGGGCATTTTCTCTTGGCATACAGTCACCAGACCAAAAAACAGTCTGTGGTACTCGCAGAGGCTTTAACTCTTTTTGTATATACTCTAAACTCCCACTCAGTTCACTTTCCAAAGAAAAGTTATAATCTTTTGGTTTGAGTCTATAAGCTTTGTCTAGATTATCATTCTTTATTTTTCCCCAAAAAAATGGGTGTGTAAAGGTGTGTGTTGCAGGCTCTACATTTTCTAAAGCATACATCTCTTTAGCTATCTTTAAGAGAGCTTTTGACTCTTTTGGATAGAGTCCATTTACTGAAACTTCAGCCCCAATCAAAGAGACAGAGTGAGGTAGTTTATAGACTTTTAAAATTCTGTTTAGAATAACATCACCCGAGTAGTAACCAAAGTCCCCCTCAACTCTATTCATAATACCATCACCATCTACATGTGTAAAGAAGATTCGCTTTGCATTATGTGTTGTTGTATCAGGAACTACTAACTCTTGTAAATCTAAAGCCTCTTTAAAAAACTCAAAAGGATTAATAACCCAAATGTTATCTTTTCCTATCGTACTAATAAATGCCTCTTCAAGAGCATAACCACCCCATGAAGTTATAGCAGCAGGTGTGGAAAAAGACCCATCTAAAAACTCATACTCTAGAAGTGTTTTTGTATGTTTAGATATCACTCCTAAACTAGACAGAGACATTGATGGCTCTATCTCATAACTCATCATTGCATCGCTATAGACTATACGCTTTTTTAACTTACTCTTTTTACTTACTTTAATACCTAATGGTTTAAGAAGTTCTTCTGAAGGATCAAAACCAAAATTATTTGCAAAAACAACTTTTACACCCATTTTCTTAAGCTCCAACACCCATGCCATAAGCTTTTTTGGTTCTTTATAATAGTTTTGTAACCAAATTACAACTCCCCCGTAATGTGCCATATTTTTGGGAGAAGGTAGTCCTTTGTTTATGTCATAAAATCGCTGCATATAACCCATATACTCAAAGACTACACCCGTATTAATAGTAGCACCCTGCTCCATAATATCTAATTTTGATGCATCAATAAGAGTAAATATTTCACGTTTAATTGCTTCTTTAGAAGAGAGTCCATAACGAGTTAACTCTTTATTAGAAACATATGGTATCATCCCTTTTTTTTCTATTTTTTTTATAAGTGATTCTGCTTTATCTAAATTTTTTTCACTTAAATACTCTACTGATATAACATCGATACCATAGGCCATAATTTTCTTAAGATAAACATCTAACCACTTTCTATCTTCTTTTGACACTTTTTTATAGTGTAAGTTTTTACCACCAACACCACGATAGTATGACTCAAATAAAACAGCTTCTATATCTTCGTGCACGGCATCTATAATACTAAAACCACGATTGAGGATCAATTTTGAGTCAGGGTAACGCACCTTAAACTCTTTTATAAATGCTACTAAGGCCTCTTGACTAAGTTTCTGCTCTTTAGCTGTTTTAGAGTAGAACATATAGGAGTCAAGTGTATCAAAAAAGAAGTTTTTAAAGCCTCTTTTCCTTTGTGGTTCTATCATCTTCTCAAATATGAAGTTAATATATTGAGCATTTTTCAAATCTAAAACATCACTACTCCAAGAACTATTTTCTGCTAAAATCCACTCTTTTTTTATATTCTTATAAACATCAATATCTCTATCTATCTCTCCAATACTAACATATGCATACATATTTTCCTGATAAGTTTTAAAACCATGAGAGCTTGTATTTATATGATCTGGTGATACTATAATATATTCATGTATACCAACCATAGAGTAAGAGATATTTTCACCATAAAAGACAATAGCACTTTTATTTGCTAATGAAGCAGATAAGGAGATGATTAAAGAGAGTAAAAGTAGTAAGTGTTTCATATTAATCTTATTCCTTATGGATGATAGTACATGAACTTATAGTCTAAAAAGAGTTCAAAAATACTACCACCAACACCATTTACAGAATTTGTATAAGAAGCACCTAATACTAGATGATCTTGATGAAATACTTTTCCACCATAACCTGCATTAAAACCATAAGTATAATCATCAAGCTCACTATTATAATAGGGAGAAAACTCTAAATAAGGTCTCCACACCCGTGTATAAAGATTTGAGTTTGCCATTCCATAAGAGAAAGCGACACCAACATTATAAAAGTCTAAAGGTAAAACACCAAAAGACTCAGCCTGAAGCTGATCTATCACGCCTCGAGAACCACTTGTTTCACTGTAGCTCCCCGTATCATAAAATGCGGCTACTCTTAAATCTGGGTATCCCCCTCTAATCTGCTTTGCTATGGCAATTCTATCATAGACTCCATCTCCAAGGTAGACATTATCCTGTGAAGTATAACTATTAAATTCATGACGTAACTCTATTGATGTACTGTTTAGTATATTCCAGTTGAAATCAAATGCAAGCATATCTTTCTTTCCGCCTAATAAAAGCTGTATTGTCTCTAATGCATCCATATTTTTACCGGCAGTAGCTCTTAAAGAGAGAGTAGATAATAACTGGTATTCTAATGAAACACCATACTCCATATAGCGTTCCATTGAGTTATGGTATGCCGTATAAAGATGAACTTTTGCCCTATCAAACACCTTTGTAAGACCTATATTCGCTATTACTTTATCTTCTGGAACATTAAGAAGTGTCGAGGGGTCTGTTGATTCATTTAAAAAATAATTAAAACGCATATCAAGGTAATATCCTTGTGTTAAATAGAGACTGTTTTTAATATCTATATATTTTTGAAGCAGTGGTTCTCTATCATAATATGAGACTTTTACATCAAGTCTATCTGATCGCTTTTTACTAAGCTCAAGATGCTGAATATAAGCATTTTGACTATCATCATTATGATATAGTCCTTCAAAGTTAATAGTTTGTGCAAGAGCTACTTGCCCATCAGCATTTGCAGCTTGCGCTGCATCTCCAGAAGATATACTATGAAGATATACATTCAGTATATTATTAATCTCTGTACTATTTTGAGAAACGAGTGCATTAGAGAAGTCTGTCCATAACTCCCTCTTCTTCATACGATGGTAGATTTTAAAACTTTTATCATATGCTCTATTTTGTATAGCCCATGAGTAAGAGATATCATCATAGTTCTCTCTACTTAAGTAAGGTTTCGCCTCTTTGAGTTTTTTTCTAAATTTATCCGGGTTGAGTGTGTACATTGCAGCACGAAGATAATTTGAGAGAAATCTGTCTTGCTTTTTTAAAAGTGGATTTTTCTTTTTTTCTTTAGTAAGTTGTTTTACAATATCTCTCATCGATTTGTAAAAAGAGCTCTCTTTATTTTGTATTTGATAAATATAGGCCTGTAAGAACTTAAACTCTAAAAGATTTGTCATGGGGTGTTCTTGTGCAAGTAATTCCTGTGTATAATAAGAGGCTCGATTGACATCATTTATAAAAAAGTATGCATTTGCCATAGTAAAATATGTATCAAGACTTAAACTCTCACTCTCAGCCATATCTGTTAAAATAGTATTAATATTTGTATAGTCATTAGCATCCATGTAGGACCAGAGTAACTCCTGTTTAATCTGAAAATTATTCGATTCAAGGGAGTATGCTTTCTCTAATGCCGCCTGTTCTAACTCTCTTTGCTTATAGTACTTATAAACTTTTGCTCTTGTTAACCAATAGAGTGATTCACCAACAAGAGGTGTCTGCTCTTTCTCTATTTCGTCTATAAAGCCTCTTAATTGTGTGTAATGATTATATGTAATTGCTCCATTTGCATAGGTATAAAAAAGATAAGAGAGCTTATACTTATTGTAGGCTCTTTTAGCCGCTTCAGCAGCTAACTTTTGTTTCTTTTTTTGATATACATAAGTGATTCTCTCATAATCAACTAGCCTCGCTTTATTATGCTCCATAAGGTGTTTTGAAGCCTTTGCGGCATTTATATTATCTTGTAAATACCAACCAATATCACTTTTGAGTTCATAATACTTTATATGATCTTTATCATCTTTATCATCTTCACCCTCTTGTGCATACTTAAGACTCTCATAGGACTTCTCTATATCATGACTGATGTAGTAGTATCTCGCTATTAGTGCAGCATCTTTTTTGCTATATGGTTTATGCTCTTCTATCATGTTAGAGTATTTTTTAGAGAGTTCTAAATCTCCCATTTCTAAGCTTAACTCTAATGCTTTTGTTAATAGAAGTTTGTTAGATGGATCTTTTTGATACTGTGCATCGAGAACCTTTACAACTTCTTCAGGCGCTCCTACTTTTTTATAGACTAAAATCATTAAGTCAATATTTTTCTCAGTTGGATTTGCTATAGCACGGTTAACAACAAGAGGTTCTATCTCTTCATACTGGTAAGCACTTGCACCATAATCTATAAGCTCTTTTTCTATCTTGGGATCGCGTTTCATATCGTAAATAAAACGCATATGTTTCATTGAACGAGCACTTCTATTTGTCCATTTACATATCTCTGCCATTTTCTGGTTCCAGTAGTATGAGCTTGGATGCTGTTCATACCCAAATGTAGCGACCTTATAAGCACTATCAAGTTCACCTTGATATAAAAACACTTGGAGTATTAAACGCAGTTCTTCATCTTTTTTACTGACCGGCTTTTTATTTATTATTACACTTGATGACTCTTTTTTACGAGTAAGTTTACTTAGGTCAATTTCGCTACTTTTTTCTCCAGAAAAACGATACTTATACGTTGTTGCTATCTTAACATTATTATAGTTTTGAAACTCACTTAAACTCTTCCTCGCATCATTGTAGTGTTCAAAACAGCCACATCTCACTGTTAAGCTACTCCCTATCTGCATAATCTTACAGCTATTTGGATAGTCAATTCTTTTTAAATTATTGAAATTTTTCTCAGAGTTATTTTGACTCACAAGTTGCACTGTATAACAGCTATCTTTTGACTTTGCATGCAGTTGCATAAATAGTAAAAGAAGTACAAAAATTATTTTGAACATTATTTATACTCCCTGTTAAATATTTTCTTAGAGAGTGTCGAAGCATACTTTAAGTTTCCAGTTGCAAGATAAATTTTCAACATATACTCCCTGGCTGCACGATCCCCTATGTACTCTCTTTCATGACTGTGTACAAGTAATGCTGCACTTCTCATATAGTTTCCAGATTGAAGTGCATTTACAGACTTATAAAAATATGCTCGTTTAGTTTTGTACTTTTTTTCATTTTTATAAAGCTTATAGTAAGCTTTTGAAGCTTTTACATAGGAGCCTCTCATAAGATTAAACGATGCAAGTCTCTCCTGCCACTCTTTTGAGTTAGTTGACTTAGACTGGAGTAGTTTTTCAGCTTTTGTATACTCTTTATTTTCTAAGTATGCATAGTACTCATCTAAAAGCCACTTCTCACCTCTAGCAACATCATACTTCTGTAATCTTCTTAAGTACTCTTGTGCATCTCTTTTATAAGAAATTTTCTGTGCAAGATAATAGGCTGGTTCTAAAAGCAGTATGTTGTTTGGCTCTTTTTTGAGTTTTTTCTTTAAAAAGAAGTAGCGAGCTCTCTGGTTATTGACAAAAGTCGCCTCCTCATACCATTTATCTATTGCATCCTCTTTATACATCTTTTCTCTATAGATAGTAGCAAAAAGCTTTTTCAGTTTTTTCTTCTGCTCTGCCCTATCAGTATCATTATTAAGGTAGAAATAGTTCTCTTTTTCTAGCTCATAACTAAGTGTATTTGCTCTATGTCTATACTCCTCATTTTTACTCTTAAGCAGTAGGTCAAGTAGTCGCAGTGAGAGATCTTTTTTTCCAGAACGAAGACTCTGTTCTGCAAGGATCAGCATTAAAGACTCGTCTTCTGGAGAGTGTTTGAGTAGATTTTTAAGGTACAGCATACTTAGATCATAGTTTGAGTTTTCAGCTAAAATCTGCTGTTTGAGTATATCTTTTGGGAAAAGAACTATAAGAATGACACTAAATACTATAAATGTAAAGATAAGCTCTTTATATGTAATAACATAAGATTTATCGTGATGCTTATCTACAAACGACATCTATTCTAGCCTCTTTATGGTCTCTATAGAGTAGAGTGTACTCTCTTTTATTCTCTTTTATGCTTTGAGCTTTAGGTTTACTCTCTATCTTACACCCTTTTTCAAGATGAAATTTTAAATTCAAATCCATAAAAGATTGAAACTCAAAACGCTTCGTCTGTTTTCCAACTCTAAAACTTATAACTTTTGCATTTGCATTTATTAAATATGACTCTTTTGTTTGAGACTTTATGAGTGAGACTTTATGTCTCATTCCCTTTGCTAGACTGATATAAGTATGGTTTTCAAACTGCTTATAACCATAAATATTTTTCTTATCCTTAATTTCTATACTCTTTTTTAAGTCCTCAAAACGTAAGGTTTTTAAATCTCTCATACCATCTACCAACCACTCATTCTTCTCATGAGCTAAAGAGGCACTAAAGTAGTCCATCGCTTTTGGAATATACTCAGAGGTGTACATAGGGTAGATCTCTTGCTTCAAAGACCAGTCAAATACATACTTGAGTGCGTTTAACGAGGCAGTTTTTGACCCTGAGTAGAGATGGTAGTAGATATCTATAGGCTTGAGTCGTCTAGGGCTATTTGTAAGTTTAAAAGTCTGCACTACACGTTTAAATCCCCAAAATGGCCCTAACCAGTCATTTGTAAAAACATTCTCATTTTGAGCACCTGTATATATCTGGTAATAGTCCCCACGCTCTAAGCCAATAGGTGCGACTAGTGTTAACCATGGGGTAATATTACTTATTGTCGTGTCACCTCCATTTATGTTTAAAATACCATGGGTATAGATATAATCAAGAGCATTTAAACGAGGCGAACAATCTCCACTCCAAAACACTGTTTTAGCCTCAGCACTACTATTTTTATCTAAAAGATTTTTATTTATAAATTCAAGTGTATCTGTCAACTCATGTTTAAATGAGAACTCATACCCCGGAGGCTTAAGTCTAAACTCAGGAGCGAGACTGTTATTCTTAATCTCTCCCCAGTAAAAAGGGTGTGTAAAGGTATGTGTTGCAGGCTCTACATTTGGCAGGGCGTACATCTCTTTTGAGATTTCTAAAACTCGCTGTGAAAACTGTGGATAGAGTCCAGATGGCTCTACCTCAGCCCCAATAAGAGAGATAGAGTGTGGCACTTTATAGACTTTTAAAATCTTCTCTAAAATCATATCACCAGAGAAGAGTTCAGGGTTAGACTCTACCCTACTGACCATACCATCTCCATCTACATGTGTGAAAAATATACGATTACCATTCTCTGTTGTAGTATCTGGAATAGCTAAAGTAGGAAGTCTCAAAGCACGTTTAAAAAACTCAAAAGGGTTTACTACCCATACATTTTCATCATTTAGCTCAACCATTAGTGCTTCAGCTATGACATAGCCACCCCACTCTGTAATGGCTGCAGGAGTTGAACGCATATGGTGAGAATCTTCATAAGTGAGGAGTGCTTGTGCATTATTTGGATGTATGTAGATACTGCTCTCACCCAAAGATGGATCCATCTCAAAACCTATCATCTCATCTTGATATATAATCTTTTTTCTATTTTTGAGACTGGTATCACCATCGTAAATCTCTATATCTAAAGGTTTTACAAGCATAGCATCTGCACTAAAACCAAAGTTATTTATAAAGGCTACTTTTACACCTATCTTTCCAAGTTCTAACACCCATTTTACAAGTTTTTGAGGATCCTTATAATCTTCTCTTAGCCATATAACAACACCGGCATAGTGTCTCATACTCTCTATCTCTGGCAAGCCATCATTAATATCATAGAGTTTTTGAATGTATCCAAGATACTCCATAGGTAATGCACCAACTTGATGTGCTCCTAGTAGTGTTCTATCCTCTTTTCTTTCATCTATGAGCGTAAATATTTCGCGTTTCATAGCTACTTTTGAGGAGTATCCATAGAGTGTAAAAGTTCTAGTCGTGACATAAGGTATCATCCCCTCATCCTCTATCTCTTGAACATAACTTTTAGCCTCATCTAACTCAGAAGATGTCAAAAATGCTATTTTTATAATATCGACTGCACTGTTTTGAAGCTGGTGTATACTCTTTTGACTTATACTACTTCTATCATCAAGGACTATAGCTCGACAGAGCTCATAGGAGTCCCTCTCAATTTTCAAAGTATTGTTAAGCATAATCTTTACATAAGGATAGTGACTCTGTATAGAGTTTATAAGTTCTGTTACATCTAGAGAGTTACTCTCTTTTGAAGTATCCAAATAAACTCCGCCATACCCTTTTTTCAAAAGTTCCAGTGCTCTTTTCTTGGCTTTTTTTGCTCCATTTGTAAGAACTAAATGTGCATAGATCTTCTCTTTATAGACATCAAAACCATGACTATATATGTTAATATTTTTAGGCTCTACTACGATATACTCATGGATACCTGCCATACTATAAGAGATATTTTTTCCATAGTAAAAAAGTGCACTTTTTTGATTTAGTGATGCAAAAAGAGCAATAGATGACAAAAGAAAAAGTAGTATATATTTACTGCAGCATAAATGTTTCATAATCCAACCTATCCATCTCATTTCGAATCACTACTAGACTTGCTATGAAGACTAAAAGAAGTGAAACTGTATAACCATAACCAAAGAATGCCGGTCCTAAGTCTATGGATATAAGTGTTAATACAGTATTTCCTACAAAGAAAAATATACACAACCACATAGCAACTCTTTTCCTATCTAGGTAGTAGAGTATTGCTAAAACTGACATAAATGCTATCTGTAACATCGCCCCAATAGTCAATATATATAAAAGCCCTAAGTAGAGCTGTGGAATATGTAAAATATAAAAGACTGTCGGTGCTGTTAAAAAGAGAATAATATCTAAAATTCCCTGTATCATCAGTATCTCATGAATTGAGTGGCGAATAACATCTATCATCTCATTTCTATAGCGTTTAATGGTCGCCAAAGTCCCTCCACTTCTTACCGAATCATAATAGAGGTCATACTTCTCAGCAAAGTCAGACTCTAAACGGTAGAAGAAGATAGCCATACCTGGTAGTATAGAGAGATATGCTAAAAATATCGGCATATCATACACTATAGATGCATTAAGCTTTCCAATAACGGCATGTCCGGTAGAGGGACTATACCAAAAGATAAACTTATCTACCCAAGCACCAAGATTATAAGCAAGCCCTGCAATTCCAAGTGACCAGTAGAAGTTTGGTGCTAAAAAGAAGTCTATTTTCATAAATATCGTAGAGTTATATGTTTTTATAATAAGACTCATTAAAATCACAAAAAGAATGGCATTCCCAAAGAAAAATATATAGATAAGTAGCTCAATAGAGCTTCCAAAATAGTATGAACATAAAACAATAAGAGCATAAGAGAGAAAATATGCCCAAACTACACCCTTATAGTACTTTAAACTAGCCGCTAAAATACTCGAAATCCAAACACCACATAGAATTAAAAAAGTAGAAACAACACCAACTAAAAAGAGTGTACTCTGCTCTGAAAAAACCCACATATAGAAGGGAATCACGAGAGGAAGTCCTAGTGCCCATGCCATAAATATAGCACCAAAATAGGAGGGGAGTATCTCATCCTCTTTATGATTAAAAATAAGGTCTGCTACATAACGAGTAAAAGGGAGCTGTAAAACCCCTGTAATAATAAGACTCGAAGCAAGTGCAATGGCATAGGTAACAACAACTTGAAACCTAAACGCATCACTTGTCTCACCAAGGTTTGCAAGGTTTATAAACCCAACAAGAACAATAGCTAAGATAGAGATAACCCATGGCCCTGAACTTAAAATTGCTGAGTAGCCATATACCTTTGTAAAAGAGAGGAGTCTATCTTCATTAAGAATCTTTCTTAACTCAAAACCTATACCTGCCATGAAACAACCTTAAATCGTTTAAGCATTACTTTTGCATAGGGAGCTGGCTTAGGAAGGTAATATGGAAAAACTCGTTCTTTAAGCTCCTTCCATGTAAGGCTCTTAGCCTCTTTATAAATCTCTCTATAATCATCTAAAAACATCTCTTGTCTATAAAATCGTTCTACTCTTTTAAGTCCAGCCTCTTGTGCACGACTCCAATCTCCACTCTCAAAGTCAAGTAGTCTTATGTACTCACTAGCCAAAGCATCTGGATTTGCTATACCTGTAATTGCACCTGCTTTTCCTATATTAATATCTTCTTCATTTATACCACCTTCTATTAGGTCACGGCAAGATCCAACATCTGTAGCTACACAGGGAACTCCTGCTGCAAATCCTTCAAGTATTACAAGCGGCATCCCCTCACTAATAGAGGAGAGTGTTTGAATAGCCGAATGAGGTAAAATCTCTTTAATATTACTATGTCCAAAGAACTTTACCTTATCCGAATGACTCATAATCTCTGCTTGTGTCATATCACTCTTATTTCCATCAAAAAATTGCTGTTTTTGTTTAAGCCCTAAAGAGATAGCCATCTGCTGACACTCGCTCAAATATTCTCTATCTTCCTCAACAGCTCCAACTATCCAGCCCTCTATGTTTGGTATCTGTACGGATGCAATTTTAATAGCACGAATAAAGGTCTTAATATCCTTAATAGGCACAACTCGTCCAATAAGGGTTACAATAGCTTTTGGAGTCGCCGCACGATTGACCATAGTTGCTTTTAAACCATCAACATCTACTCCGTTTGGAATAACCATCGTCTTGTTCTCATCTGCTCCAAAAAGTATCTGTATCTTTTGTGCTCCAGAGAAGAGAGAGAGTATATGATTTGAGCGGTGATAACAAAAAACACCAATCTTATCAAAGAAGTTGACCCACATCTTTTTAATGTAGTTATACTCCTCAGGTTGCTGAAGGAGGCTTGGTTTTTTATACTCTATCCAATCTGCCGAGAGCATATCTATTTTTCTCTCTCTTGTATAAATTCCATGCTCTGTTAAGACTAGTGGTCGCTCACTGTTGTAAGAGGCTAATGCAGCAGAGAATCCTGCATAACCTGTTGATGGTGAGTGAAATATCTTTGCCTCAGGTAGATTTTTTACTATATCTGCTAAGATCCAAATAGGTTTATGAATATTTCTTAGCGTCCAAAAATAATCTATAAAGGGTACATCTGGACAGTTCTCAAAGTATGTTTTATTTATAAATTCCCATGAACGTTTAGAGAATAAAAAATCTTTAAAGGTAACTTCATCCGTGTAAAATTTTATCTTTTGAAGCACTTCAGGAATAGCATCACTGTTGGACTTAAAAGAGTTATATAGTGCTTCCACAGCTTTAAATCCATCTTTGCTCCCTTTTATCTTCTGTGGTTTCATACTATCATCATTATCAAAAAGATAATGTACCTCTAAATGTTTTAGATTTGGGGGAAACTTGTAACTCACCTCCATTTTATGACCATCTACAAACTCTTGTGCTCCAATAAAACAGACTCCAAAGGTAAACTCAGGAAGACCTTCTATAAGTTGGAGTAACCATGCTGAAACTCCTCCCTTCACATAAGGGTATGTCCCCTCGGAAAAAAGCATAATATCAACTGAATCACTTTTAGGAAAATTTTCAGACATTATGATGCATTCCACTGTTGGACTATAGGATAGAGTGTTGCGTTTAACTTGAGGTCTTTTGCCTGAGACATAATAGAATTTACCACCTTATAATTTCCAGTTAAGAAGTATATTTCTGCAAGGTAAGGAATAACATTAGTAAGTTCCCCTTCATGAATCTCTTGAGCAACTGTAAACTCTATTTTTGCTTTTTCATACTTATTTTGTCCCATATAGACCCTTCCCATTAAGATGTAGAGTCTTGTTGAAATCTCTTTTGCTTTTTTTACACTATCTTTGGCTACTTCCATCTTAAAGTTGTGCTCTTCTAGGAGTTCTTCATCTTCTATCTTACCTCTTTGAGCTTCATACTCTACTACTTTCTCTTCTAAGAGCATTATTTCTTCTAAATAAAATGCTCTTGCTATCTCTATGTATTTTTGAACTTCAACAAGAAAATTTTCTTTTAAGGAGTCATGAGAGAGTTCTGTATATACTAGTTCCCAATATAAAAATGCGAGCTCCTTTGCGGAATTAGCTCTTATTTTAGCAGCCTCTTTAGTTCCTTCATCTTGAGTATTAAAGAGTGTTAAGTTTTGGTTTATGAGACTATTTATAGATTTTTCGGCCTTATTTAAAATAGCATACCCGAACATACGAATCTCATCATCTGTACTAGAGAGTGTTTGGCGTACAACTTTTAGGTTTGCAGGAGATATACGGGAAGAGAGTGCAGAAAGTGCTTTTAACTTCTTAGACTTTGGAGCATAGTCACTTGTCATAAGATCTATAAGTGAGCCCTCTCCAAAGATACGTTCTACCTTTAAGAATGCTGTTGAGAACTCATCTAGATTAAGTATATTTGTGTTTGAAACTTTTTTATCATACTTTACATTACGAAGATAATATGCTGTCCAGATAGAGAGGGGGTATCCCAAAATTGGCATAGCTACATTAAATATAAAGAGAAATAGAAAACTTGTTATTCTATTATTTTTATGTAAAGAGACTTTGAAAAAAAGACGAAACATATAACTATGGAGTGCTATCTCTTCTAAACGTAAAAGATCTTTTTCATCTATCTCTTTACTCTCACTTAAAAAACGTTTTTTTATGTAAAGTGTCAAAAATATTGCTAGTAAAAAACTAATTATAATGTGTATGATATAAAGCATAGGAATATAAGGATCAATCGTCTCTGTAAAATTAAGCATCGTAATCTTCCCTATAATATTTATTTAAAAGTTTTGTTTTTGAGAGGTCAAAAGTCATATAGTTAAATTCTCTATCTTTTGCTTCATCAAGAGTTACAAGTAGTCTATTGAGATATCCAAGGGCTGCGGCTTTATCGTGAAGAGGGAAAAGAAGTGTTATGTAGTAGAGTTTGTTATTTTCTACCATTGTAACCATATCGAGTGAACGTAACATCTTTTGTACTTTTTCGTAAATACGTGTTGCCTGAAGCTCATTATCTATGCGTAGTACCAAAATAATTGAGTTAACACTGAACTTCCTATAAAGGTACTTCATACGTTCAAACTCATACTGAAACTTCTCATCAGGGACAATAGAGAGCTCATTTTGCTTCTCTAATAAGTTACGTTTAGATATCTCTATGGAGAAATACTCAAGTAAAATAGCTATAGAAGTAAGGTTCTCTCTATTAAACGCCATAAAAGGCATCTTCTCAATTACTAAAACAGAGCTTATCTTCTTTCCATCAAGAGAAGGCACTGCTGCAAGAAAGTTACTGTTATTATCAGCTATTACAGTTGGTTCACCTTGTTTGTCACTTATATAAATAGATGTCTTTCTACTTATAGCCTTATCAACAAGATAGTCCTCTAAAAGTTCTTTAAGTACTACTTTCTCACAGAGTGCGCCGTAAGCCACTTCTGCATTTTCTAGAGTAATATAGTTATCATCCTCATCACTCTCTTTCTTATAGATAATCATCGCACTATTAACATTAAAAGATTTTTCCAAAAGAGTTAAAAAACGACTATAATATTCTCTATCTTTCTCATCGATACTACTATCTTCATCAACACTTTTACGCTCATTTATAATATACTCTATAGAGTTACGAATACTCATAGGTTTTATAACATAGTTTTTCTCTAGTTGATCATGTGAAATCTTTAAGGAGTAAAAAGCCTTAGAGAGTTCATCTAGTTTTGTTCCTCTGTATTCGGCTTGAATTTCTGCCGTTTTTATTTTCTGCGTCCAGTAATAGTGAAATTCACTAAAAATCATAGTCATCATTAGTGCTATAAGAAACTCAATATACTCAAAAACTGGGTAAAAAGCCCACATAGCTATAGCAATGATACCAAGAGTTAAAACACCATTTTCAAAACCATGAAAAAGAGTAATAATTGCAAGTAAAATCAAGACATAAGATATTTGACCATCAAGCATACATATATCTGTTGGGTCTATTAAGTAACCAATACCTAGATATAAAGTAACAATTATAAAGGTTTCTGCATAAGCATATGCATGCAAAAACTTGAGAAATGTCTCTAATACACTTCTCTCTTTTACACGATTTGACTGGACTTTCATCAACTACCTACTCAGAGAGCATTTCAGAAAGCAAATCTTGAGCTGTTGTACCTATAGAAGCATTTCCCCAGTCACTATCTGCACCGGTTGCACTCCACACTAATTTTGCATTTTTTGTCTTGTAGAGACTTACTTGAAAACTTACAGCTGGCTCACCATCAATACCTGTTTTGTAACGCCACTCACTCACACCACCATACATAAAGTACTTAGACCCATCTTCTTTAGCTGTTTTTTTTGCTTTTTTAAGTGATGGCATCTTATCTTTTAAGTGACTATGTACCTTATATCCTTTTGCATACAGGATTCCTTCTATAATGTTAGAAGCACGCATTCCTGCTCTTGGTGTATCTGTGTAGTTGTTAAGTCTAAAGAGTGTTATAGATATATCGTTTTTCACTCTCTCTTCCCCGTCATCCTCATACACTACTGGCATAGTATTCTCAGTAGTTATTAACGATGATGTTGAACAACCGCTTAGTATCAAAAGTGCAACTAATGCACTACTCCATTTAAATAATTTCATTTTTTTCCCTTGTATTTATTTTAAAAAGCAAAAAGTATTCTTGCTTGAAGTACCTGTAGTCTACCACTATAAAGCTTTGTATCCTTAGGTTCTGCAATAATATAATTCACCATCAACTTTATTTCATCATTATGATAGTAATTTACCCCTAGTGTATAGTCACTCTGTGTTCCATTGTTAACCTCTCTATTATTTTCTACCCCTTCAGAATTCAAATCAATAAACGAGTAGCGAAAAGCCAACTCAATAGCACCTTCTTTACTAAGACTCGGTTTTTTTATCGTTGAATTACTTAGCTTATACTTTCTTCCATTCCCTATCAAAAAGTAACTCCCTTGTAAGTAGTAACCATAAAAACTATAATCTACATAAGTAGCTGTCCTACTTTTATTAATCGCTCTTACATTTGAAAGCGTATACTCCCCTTGAAGTGAATACTTATCGTATATATAGAGTAGTTCAAGATTCTGCTTATCTACTGTGTCAACATTTTTAACAGAAGCGGAGATATACTTGTCATTCATTAAAAATGACTCTGCACTCTCATTAAACTTGACATCTGCACCGTTCATATTTTGAGCAAAATATGCACCACCTATACTTATAAGATGATTTTTTCTAAACTTATATGCATAAGTTCCTCGAATAGAGTAACCCGATGTATTAGTTTGTGAATCTATTCTCTCATCTATAGAGTTCCCAAAATAAGAAAGAAATAGATTTGTATAGTGCTTTTTCTTAAATTTTTTACGAAGTAAGAGTTCTCCTCCAAGTTTTCTACTCTCTCCATATGCATCTACAAGTGCTCGCTCCATAAAAGTATTATACTTTGAGCTCGTGTAACGCTCTAATGAAAATGGTATTTTAATATTTCCAAACTTCACTCTATAGTTTAAATCAAATGGTTTATATCTATTTTTATAACCCAAAAAGATATCTTTATAGTGATTAGGACCTGTAAAACTATACTCTAGTTCATAAAAAAGAGCCCTACGAAAAAAACTTCCTTTGTTATAAACTCGTACTCGTCTCCAGTCATTTTTGAAGTACTGCTGGTCAGCCTCATCTATATATGCAAGGTCATAACTTAACTGTGCACCGAACTTATATCTATAGTCATAAGGACCTATACCTCTTTTACTCTCTAGTTTTCTTAAATAGCGGTTATATCCATACTCTTTGGCTGAGGATGTTTTTTTACTCTTTTTATACTTTTTTTTACTTTTTTTCTTCTTGTGTTTTTTATGCTTTTTTTTCTTCTTAGATTTTTTCTTCTTGTGCTTTTTCTTATTCTTCTTTTTTTTCTTTTTCTCTGTTGTTGCTTTTTTCTTTGCCTTTGGAACTACTGGCTCCTCTTTATATGCACTCTCATCAACTGCTAAATCTAAGACAAGGGCATTTGCAACAGGCTCATTTAAAACTTCAACTCGTCTAAGTGTACTAGAAGTGCTTAAACTCTCAAAACGACTCACATAAGTTGTTCTAACAAATGCACTTGGATATTTTCCTCTGTATTTAGCGAGTGTTGTATCTGCCTCTTTATAGTGTTCATAGCAACCACATCTAACAGAAAGTGAGTTACCAATACTCATCACCTTACAGCTACTATCAAACTTCTTTTTTAAAAGATTTTGATAATTTAATTGGGTCTTATATGAACTTGTAAGTTGCACAGTGTAACAGCTTTTTTCTCCTGCTAAGAGCAGAGAGATACTCATAATGAAAAAAATAAATATTTTCATAATGTATTTCTTTGTATAATTATATAATTTGCAGACTTATTTGGCTTCTTACCATTATCTTCTACAATAAATAGAGCGGGTTTTCCACCTAACATTTTTACAATGGTAATTCCCTCACCATAGCCTATATCTGGTTGATTCTTAATCGCAGAGAGTTTATTATGTGCTTTATCCCAGAACCATAATTCAAATTTCTGTTCTCGATTGTTACTACCACCAGCTATAATCCAGTATCCTTTTCTCTCTTTATCATAGGTTATATCACGAATTCCAAGACCATTAAGATTCAAAAGTATTGGCTTAGAAAATTGCGGTTCTTCTTGCATAGAGAGAACTTTTTTGGGATTTTTTAGACCTATTAAAAGAGCTTTAGAACCAACTGTAGGAGAGCGGAACCCTATTAAAACTCCTTTTGCATCTATAGCTAAGCCTTCTATGTTGAGTGAGGTTCTAAAAAACATACCTTTTTTAAAAATATCTGGAAAAGCATTTATAAGATCTTGTTTGAGGTTTGCATAAATATGGAACTTTTCTATAGTGCCATCGGCATACTCAAACATCATAAACTTCTCACGTGCAGATTTACTTTTATTGCTCTTACTTAAAGAGTGTGATGTAATTGCATATACATGTTTTCCATCTGCTGCTATCGCTTCTAAATCTTCTATGCTTTTTTTGAAAACTTTTTTCAACTTCTTACGAAGATAGACGTTTCCTATCTCTGAAACTTTTCCATTGTTCTCTATTTCGAGGAGTTTAAGAGCTTTTGCATTTCCTTCGTCTTCAACAATCATCACCTTTCCATCTGGCATAGTGGCAGCACCAGAGGGCTCAAAAACATTATAAAACTTATCTTTTTTATAAACTACATTTCCTTTTGAGAGGTTATAAAAGGCTGTCTCTTCAACATAAACTAAAGCATAGATAATAAAAGACGCACTAATAACGAGACCCACAGAGAAAAATGTGTAGGCTTGAGTTAACCAAAAGTACTTCTTCTTTATCTCAGCACCAAGTATATGTAGATGGCTAATCATCTCGTTTTTTGATTTATTTGTTTTGTATATCACTTTATTAACTGCTTTTTTATACTCATTTGGGTCTAAGTCAGCCATATCTTGATAATAAAGTAGAGAGTCATACCCCTCTAAATATGCAGCATCAACAAGTTTATTTTTATTACGAGGTTTCACTGCTAATACAGCTAATATAATAGAACCCAAAGAGGTTAAAATAATAGAGATAAATGCATAAGTCATCATAGAGTTTTGTATAGCAAAACCTGAAGCTGTAACACTCACAGTGAGTATAAAACCATTAATAGAGATTAAAATACCTGCTTTCGTATCTGCTAGGGAGGTGAGGTCAAGATTTGAACGCAAGGCATTTCTAAAAAATGTCCCGACAAGTTTTGAAAGCTCTTTTTTCTTTGGCTTTTTTTGCTCTGTTTCTATGCTATTTTCTTGGATGTTCTTATTCTCTTGCATCATTTTAATTTACCACAAACTCAAATACACCATGGTATATTTTCTTAATTGTACTATCGTAATAGCTATCAAATCCATACCTAAAGTGTGCTGCGTTGTTTTTCTCTCTCGCTTTTATTTTTACATAATGTTTTCCACTTGCTAAAGAGATTGTTGTACTATATGTCACCTCTCCAAAAGAGCTTAAAGAGAGGGCTATATTATCTGTTGGAAGTGCTGTTTCATTTCTCTCTGTAGTATTAAAATCTGGAGAATTACTTACGAGTACATCATAAACTATCTCATCATTTTCAAAATCTACAGCCTTATCCCATTTTATAGTAAGTTTATTTGCTGTATATTCTACTATTAACCAAAAAGGCATAGGTGAGCCTTTTTGGCTCTCATACTCATCTAAGTTATCTTGGAGTCTCGTTTTGAGTATATCACACTCTGCTTCCCAGTCCCGTTTTGTTATAGTACTGTTTGTATCTGCATATACTAAATTATCTAAATCAGGTGAAGTGAGTATATAAGGTGCTACCACTCCCTTATAACTATCAACTTTAGCCTGTATTTTTGCATCACTCAAGTAGTTTGTTCGTAACTCCTGTATTTTTAAATCGAGAGCATCACGATTCTTTTTTATAGAAAGAAACTTACTATGCAGTGGAGAGTCCCACCAACGTGCGATACTTTTTTCCCATCGTGAATAGTAATTTGGATTTTCTCCATGTTGCATATACCAACCCCAACCATCATCATAGTCCCATGGTAAAAAGTAAAAAGTATCTGAGTTGAGAGGATTGAGTAAAAAGAAGTTTTGAGTTATTGTATCTACATTCCCCATAAGTATATTAATAGCGAGCCAAGTTAAGTAATTTTCACGATTAAAGTACTTTGCTACAACAGCATCTATATTTACATCATTTTTATTGACCGCTTCTAGCATCTCTATCAATTTACTTTGATACTTTCCACGTTGAGGCTCTATAATAGTGCTAAATGCAGCTAAATTTGAAGCTTTTCCTTTAGAGTTAAGAGCAAGTTCTGGTTTAAGGTAAAAAGTAAAGTTTTGTGCCTTATAGAGATTATCATCCTTATTCCAGCCACGATGAAGAAGATACTCCTTGTCATAACTCTCTACTTTTGTAAAAAGACCAAGATCTATCCCATTTAAAGTCATACGAACAAACTCAGTTTTTAGGCTTGGGATATTGGGAATACTCTGCATAAGATCAAAGCTCAATTTATTTCTTATACGAGTCATATCAAAAAACTGCTTGTTATACTGCAGTTTTCTCTGCCCTTCATAGAGGTTTGTTTTTGAATTTAAGTTCACTTTATAAGATTTTTGATTTGCACTACGTGTAGATTTTCCTTTCTGTAATAATAGAGCATTTGTTGTTTCATTGACCAAAGGAAAAGTCGTCGTTGTATAAGCAACACTCAAGGCTGGTTTATATGTATCGTAAGGATTTGTATCATGATTTACATCATCAAGAGTACATGGACGTAATGCGGCTGAAGGGTTTGTATATGGAGCACACAAAGAGCTATTTGGTGTAGTAAAAGTGACAGTAATATCTCTAACAACACTACTTTGATCTAAGTACCAAGAAGTGTTGTCGACTATGGCACCTCTTATAGAGGGCTCTTGTGATGTTTTGTCGTTATAACTCCCACATGCGGTGAGAAATAGAGTTATCATCGCTGATACTAGATAAACATTTTTCAAAAGCAACCTTTATATCAAGTTAATCATCACACTCACTAACTTCTATATCTCCCTTATTCTTCTTCAGTATTTTTTTCGCTTTTTTCTTACTAATACCCTTGACTTTTCGTAACTCTTTAATAGATTCAAAACAGTGATGTTTTCGGTACTTAATAATTTTTTTTGCTTTCTTTTTACTGATACCCTTGAGGCTTTGTAGCTCTTTTGCAGAGGCTGTATTTAAATCAACTGCACTTAAAAGAAGTGTACTCATAAGTACAATAATAGTTAAAAATCTCATTCTCTTTCCCCACTTTATAACATCTGTTATATATTGATTATAACATAAAACCACTCTTATATCGACTAATAAGAGTTATTTTTAACATTTCATACTATATCTTATCACAAATAAATCACGTTTGTGATAGTTAGAAATTTTAATTATTAAATATAACTAAAATATGTTCTTTATCTTAAAAAGTATCTAAAAGTATAACATTTACATAAGTTCCAGCTTCTAGGAACTTATCTTCTTCACCTGCTAGCATAAGAGCAGACTCGTTGAGCATATTTACTAAAATAGCTGAACTTCCTACTTTTTTACCTTCAAAATTTATGTAATATTCGCCATCTTCTACAACTATATTACAAGCTGTAAACTCTGTAAAACGACTGCGTTTTTTAAAATCTGTTTGGAGTTTTGCAGCTACTGTTTTAAAAGGTCTCTCTTTTCCTAGCATTTTAGAAACTAAAGGAAGAGCATAAAGAATAGCCGTTACTGTTGAAGAGTAAGCAAAACCAGGAAGTGCTAAGATAAACTTTTCATCTCTCTGTGCTACCATTATATGGCGACCGGGTTTAATACCTACTCCCTTAAAAACTACTTCAGCACCTAAACGCGGCACAATGTCTTTTACAAAGTCATAATCTCCAACACTAACACCACCAGTACTTACAAGTATGTCAGCAGATGAAAGAGCTGTCTCAAAAGTAGCCATTATCTCTTCTCTATCATCCGGAGCTGTTCCAAGTTGAATAACCTCTGCACCAGCTGACTCAAAAAGAGCAGCAAGTGTGTAGTTGTTTGAGCTTCTTATCTGTGCAGGATTATCACTGTTTTCACCAAGGTCAAGTATCTCACTACCAGTAGCTATAACTGCAACCCTAGGACGGATAGCAACTTTTACCATTACTTGGTTAAGTCCTGCCATCACACCTATCTCTGCGAAACCTATTTTAGTACCCTTAGTTATAAGAATATCTCCAGACTTATAACCCTCACCAATAGGGCGAACAGCATTAGCCTCTGGCACTTCTTCATCTATAGTAATAGTTCCATTTTCATAAGTTACATTCTCTATCTGTATAAGAGTATCTGCACCATGAGGCATCATAGAACCTGTGAATGTTTTTATACACTCACCTGCATCTAAAGTTCGTGTTTCATCATGTCCAGCAGGATTATCTCCAAGAACTTTAAGCACACCTTTTTCTAAGTCTGCATGTTTAACAGCATAACCATCCATAGAAGCAGTTGGAAACTGAGGGTCGTTAAACTCTGCTACTATATCTACAGCGAGAACACGACCAAGAGAGCTTGAAAGTGGCACTCGCTCAAACCTACTACTATTTACCTGTAATAAATCCAACATATTTTGACTTGTTTCATACGATAATAAATCCATATCTATTTCTCTTCCTCTTCTTACTTTGCTAGTAAACCACTGCCACTTATAGCAGTAGAACGATCTTTTGCATAAACACGATGACCATCTTTTAGATCATACTTCCAGATGGGAGCACTTGCTTTAAAGTCTTCAACAAACTCATCTATAAGCTCTAGTGCTACTCTGCGTTTAGGTGAAAAAACTGCAGCTATGTACGAAGACTGATGCATCATAACATCGCCTAAAGAGTGTGCCATTTTTATCTTAGCACCTCTTAGTTTTGCTTTTTCTTCCCACTCATTAAACCATCTATAAAGTATAGGTTCGTACACATCAAAGCTCAAACCATCTATACCATCTTCACTTCTTACAGTTCCAACGAAAGGTATATAAGCACCATAGTTACTATGCGACTCCTCTTCATACCACTCTTTTAAAATATGAGGTACATCAAGCGATCCGTTTATAATACTTAACATATCATCCCCCGCAAACAGGCGGAAGGAGGGAAACTCTATCACCATCAGACAAAGGAACTTCTAAAGATGTTACTAATGTATCGTTCACAGCTACTGCGCATGACTCTAACCAGTCACTCACTTCTGCATCTTCTTGTAAAATTTTTGCAAGTTCATTTAAGTTACTTATTTCTAACTCTAAACTTTGCTTCTGTATTGGTCCTAAAAATTCAACTTTTATCACAACAACATCCTATATAAATTATTGTCCAGATTATATCAAAGATAAGCTAAGGAGTGTATAATTTTAAAAATTACTCTAAGGAGACTCTTTGGTTTTTGGAAAAATTGAGTATCTAAATCTTCTACCATTTCATGTTTTTATGAAACGCTTTATACAAAACAGTGCTTCTAAAATGAGTATGGAGTACAAAAAAAGTGTTCCTGCCAAAATCAATAGTGCTTTTTTAAGTCGTAGAGTAGATGCTGCGTTTATCTCAAGTATTGCTGCACAAAAGAGCCAACATATAGGGCTTGGTATCATTGCTAAACGTAGTGTTAAAAGTGTTTTAGTTATTCCCAAAAATGCTACAAAAAAAGATGCAGAGTCTGCTTCTTCAAATATTTTAGCACAGATACTAGGGGTAGAGGGTGAAGTGCTCATAGGAGACAAAGCACTGCGTTATGCTCTTCAAAATAGTGACTATATAGATCTAGCACAGATGTGGTATGAAAGAGAGAAACTCCCTTTTGTTTTTGCCCTGCTTTGTTACCATAAAGACGAAAAACTTTACAAAAGAGTTGAAAAAGAATTTCTAAAACGCAGAGTAAAAATTCCTCAGTACATTTTAGAAAAAGCAGCTCTCAGAACTGCTGTAGAAAAGCACGATATTTTAGAATATCTAAAACTTATCTCTTACAAGTTAGATAAAAAAGCCAAAAAAGGACTGAAGAAGTTTTATAAACTCTCATAAGAAAAGAGAGTCTATATGTTACCATCTAGGTGACTTGCTAAACGCTCAAGTTTTGTTCTATAAGCAGCTAAATCAAAATCTTTCACACGAGAAACACCGTCTTTAACAGCAGCTTCCGCGACAGCAGATGCTACCCATACTAATATACGTCTATCAAATGGTGAAGGGATGATATATTCAGATCCAAACTCCATTGTCTCACGATTACTTGCTTTTTTCACATGTGCTGGAACTTCTTCTTTTGCAAGAGCAGCTAATGCTTGTGAAGCTGCTTTTTTCATGTTTTCTGTAATTTTTGTAGCACGTACATCTAAAGCACCTCTAAAAATTTGAGGAAAACCTAAAACATTATTTACTTGGTTAGGGTAGTCACTACGACCAGTTCCTATGATGATGTCAGGGCGTGCAGCTTTTGCTACATCGGGAGTGATCTCAGGATTTGGATTTGCACAAGCAAAGATAACTGGGTTTTTCTCAGACATGCTCTGAACCATTGCTGGAGTGATTATATCTGGCTTTGAAAGACCTAAAACCATGTCTGCATTTTTCATAGCATCTTCAAGAGTTCTATCATCTGTATCAAAAGCAAAAGCTTGTTTGTACTTGTTTAAATCATCTCTACCATTATGGATAACACCCTTAGAATCAAGCATAGTAATGTTTTTAACACCTACTGACTTATACATTGTTGCACAAGCAATTCCAGCAGCACCTGCACCAATAACCACTACTTTAAGGTCTTGAAGAACTTTTCCACTCATTGCAACTACATTCATAAGTCCAGCAGTTGTAATCACTGCAGTACCATGTTGATCATCATGAAAAACAGGAACATTACAGATCTCTTTTAAACGAGTCTCTATCTCAAAACATCTAGGAGCAGAGATATCTTCTAAGTTAATACCACCAAAACTATCAGCCATTGCTGCAACTATTTGTATAATCTCTTCGGTATCTTTTGTGTTAAGTTCAATATCTACAGCATCAACATTCGCAAAAGATTTAAATAAAACACCTTTTCCTTCCATAACAGGCTTACCAGCTAAATGTCCAATGTCACCCAGACCAAGCACTGCCGTACCATCGCTAATTACTGCTACAAGATTTCCCTTGTTTGTATACTCATATGCTAAATCAGCATCTTTTTCTATCTCAAGACACGGAAATGCAACCCCTGGACTATAAGCGAGTGCTAACTCTTTTTGGGTACTACAAGACTTCGTTAAGAATGTCCCTGTTTTTCCATTTGTGTCAAATTCATTCTGTGCTATGTGATATGCGAGTGCTTCTTCTTTCTCAGCCATTGTAATCCCCTATATTTTTTTGAAATTATAGCAAAATGATGTTAAACATTAGATTTTATTAAGGTATAAGACACTGTTTCCCTCTGTGTTATAGTAGATTCCCATAGAATTTTACGAAAAATAAAAACACTGCGACTATTAAACTCCATCATCTTTAATTTTAGTAATTATATACTCAGATGATCTATTTTTCACTTTATAAATACTGACATGTATTTTTTTATACTACGAGCGAGCCTTTTGCACAGAATTAAGCGAACTTTCAGAGTACTTTTATTCTCTTCAACACAAAGAAGTGTTAAAGAGAGCATATAGTTTGCCATTAGATTTTGAACTTACCTAGTTCTTTCTCAAGTCTTTGAGAATCTCCTAAAAGAGTCTGTGCAGCGCCTTCAACAAGTCCTCGTAGCTCTGTATTTTTCGATGAAAGAGCTATTACTTCATCCATGTTTTCAATTAAGTTCTTAGTCTTTGTTGCAATATAAATACTCTCATGCATTACTTGAGTCGATTTATCTTTTGTAACTAAAAGATTATGTTTTGTCTCTTCAGAAGAGTTAATTAACTCTTCTGCTGAGACTGATATTTCATGCATATTTCTTGATGTCTGATCTGTCTCTTCTGCAATCTCTACTACATTTTGAGTTATAAGGTTAACATTTGCACTTATTTCACTGAGTGATTTTTGTGTTCTCTCTGCAAGTTTACGCACTTCATCAGCAACTACCGCAAAACCACGACCGTGTTCACCAGCTCGAGCAGCTTCAATAGCTGCATTTAGAGCGAGTAAGTTTGTTTGGTCTGCAATGTCAGAGATAATGCTCAGTACATCTTTAATATTTTTTGCTTGTTCTGTAAGTGATGCAACTTTCACAACTAAATCTTGTTGATGCTCACTCCCCTTTTCTATAGAGACAACAACAGAGCCTAGTTTATTTACAAAACCATCAAGTACATCATACGTTGCTTTTAAATCTTCTGTTACTGTAATAGTTGACTCTTCAACCCCATCAAGTTTTAGTCCTATCTCTTCAACAAGGATATTTATCTCTGAGACTTTATTATCTGAAATTTCACTATTTACAGCTAACTCATCAACTACACGATTTAGCTTATTACTCTCATTTGTACTAGCAGTTGCAACTCTTGTTGCATGAAGTACTGTCTCTTTAAATGCAACTATCATAACATGAAGAGCACGAGAGATTTGTGATATTTCATCTTTTCCTTCAACAACAATATCACATGTTAAATCTAAAGAAGAAGAGACACAGCCTATTTTGTCTAAAGAGCTCTTTACACTATGGTTTACCCCTCTACTAATAAGAAGAATTACTATAAAAATAAAAATAGTAAAAACTATATAACTTAAAATCGTGCTGCCATTATGCATAATTGAGTTATGTTTTATCTCTTCTAAAAGGAGTGTATTTTGTTCAGAAATCTTATCATCTACTTTTTTCAGTAGATTAATTTTTTTAGTAATTGTTTCAAACCACTCTTCACTATCAATACCGAAGTTTCCTTCGAGTGCTTTAGTTCTTGCTACATTTCGCATAGCATTTACATCTTCTACAGAACTTGCTCTCATCTCCTGTTCATAGAATGCTTTTATTTTTTCATTTGCCATTGCCATAGAGGAGTCCATGTAAGCATCTTGCTCTGCAACAAGTGTTATCCATTTTGCGAACATTCCATTTTGAAACTTATTAGCTGCAAAAGTATTACTCAGTACTGCTCTCTCTATTCCTGCTCTCTCTTTTGACTTTAAAAAGTTTGTATATGTATCGAGTGCTTTTACTAACTCTTGTGTATCAGCAACTTTCGCTGTTAGTGCTACAATTTTCAAAATTTTACTATTCATCTTTGTATAGTACTTCACTTCATCTTTTACACTTATGCTCAGTGCATCGACTTTTTGACGAATACTATTCACCTCTAACATATCACTCTCTAATCCAGAGATTTCTGAACGAAGTTCATTAGGAAAACCAGCGAGTTCTAGAGTTGAAATATAGTTCTCTAACTCTTTATATCTTTTGTTAGTTAAAACTCTTTGCTGTGGTAATATGTCCGTAAATTTTCTTCCATGAGAACCTATATATCCAGCACTAGCACCACGTTCTTTTTGTGTTTCATGAATTAAAAGGCTTAGTTTTTGAGAGAGTACATTTAGTGCTTGTGCACGTTGTATACTTTGAGATTCATGATAGGCTTTATTCGTCGTAAGACCTAGAACAATAATTGAGAATGTTACAACTATTGCGAGTATTAAGTTAAGTTTATACTTAATTGTCATTATTTATCCTTGTTTAGCTTTAAAAAGTGTTTGTAAATTTAAGTCATCTAAAAAATCTAGTAACTGTGCCTTGTCTATAATCATATTTAAGTTAATTTTCTCTTTTAAAATTAGCTTGTTTAAATAAAAGTCTCTGAATTATTCTTCTATACTTCCCTGTATAGTTTGATAGTAACATATTTTCTAAGTATTTTTAATATTCTCTAGCCAATCTTTCATCTTTTTTTCATAACCTATACTCTTAAGATGCACAAAATCAAGTTTTTGTGATAAATAGTCCTGTTTTACATAACCCCCAAAATCATGGGGATAAAGATATCCTTCATTGTTCTGTGTAATGTTGTTAGGTATTTCTAAAATATTACCATTTTTCACGGACATTAGAGCTTCATTTATTGCTAAATATGCTGCGTTTGACTTAGGTGAAGCACAGAGATATATAACTGCTTGTGCTAAGATAATTCTCGCTTCAGGGTAGCCTATTTTACTCACAGATGTGAGACATGAAGTCGTAAGAGTGAGTGCTTGGGGATTAGCATTGCCTACATCTTCACTTGCAAGTATCACAAGTCTGCGTGCTATAAAGTCAGCAGACTCTCCACCCTCTATGAGACGGGCTAAGTAGTATATAGCTGCATTTTCATCACTCCCACGAATAGACTTTATAAGAGCAGATGTAAGGTCATAATGAACTCCAGCCTCACTACTTCCAGCTGCAAGGGCATTTGGACGAAGTTGTTTAAGTAAGTCTATATCTATAGTAGTATTTATGTTCGCTGCAAACTCTAAAAGTTTTAGCATTGCCCGAGCATCTCCACCACTACTAGCAACGAGGTACTCTTTTGTTTCATCATCTAAAGAGAGTTGCTCTGTATTTATTGCACGCTCTAAAAGAGTTGCTAAAGCTACATTTGAGATGGCTTTTAACTCAAAAAGCATAGAGCGAGAACGTATGGCAGAAGTAAGGGAGTAAAATGGGTTTTCGGTTGAAGCACCTATAACTAGAACAGAGTTGTTCTCCATAACAGGCAGAAGAACCTCTTGCTGGTTTTTTGCTAAACGGTGTACTTCATCTATAAAGATGAGAGGTTTCTGTAGGGCATTTTTATACTGCTCAAATATCTTACGAAGTTGGTCTATTTTGAGGCTAGTTGCATTAAACTCATAAAAGGGAAGGTCCATCACTTTTGCAATGATACGGGCAATGGAAGTTTTACCAACTCCTGCTGGACCATAAAAAAAACTATGCCCTAAGGCAAACTTTTCACAGAGAACACGAAGTGGTGCAGTCGGTGTGCTAAGATGATCTTGACCTACAAGCTCATCAAAGTTTTTTGCACGAAGAAGTTGTGTAAAATCTGCCAACATTCATCCTTTAGAGAAATTTTATTGACAGAATTTTAGCATAAATAACTAGTTAATATTTTGCTTTGGAGTAGTTGTAGTCTCAGATGGAAGTATAGGGTAAGTTATTACCGGTTTTCTACCATCAAGTGAGCCTAAAAAGCTCTCAATTGATGCGGCCTCTGTCTCAGAGATTTTTACTCCAAGTTGAATACGTCCCATCTCAACAATAGCCTCTTTAAGTGTAACTACTTGTCCGTTATGAAAATAAGGAGCAGTCTGTGTAATGTTTCTAAGTGTTGCTACTTTAACCATACCATTAGCATCTCCTTTGAAATCACCTACATTCATATATTTATATGGTGCGACGATGCCGAGCATATTCATTGATCCACCAAGAGCTATACCATTATGACAAGTGACACACCCTTTATCTATAAAAGTTTTAAGACCCCTCTTCTGTGCCTTGCTCAGTGCATTTTCATTTCCATTTAAGTAGTCATCAAAAGGTGCTGGAGTTACAAGAGTACGCTCAAAATTTCCAATAGTGTCTGTGATTTTTTTATAGTCTATTTTCACATCTTTACCATATGCTTTTTTAAATCTTGCAACATACTCAGGCATAGAGACTACAGTATCTACAACATGTTTAGTTGTTGCCGCCATCTCTGGTGCTGCTAAAATCGGTCCTTGTGCTTGAGACTCTAAGTCAGCACTTCTACCATCCCAAAACTGTGAGTCAAAAAAGACTGCATTATAAACTGTTGGAGAACCTAAATGGTGAGGGTTAACTGTCCATTTATGCCCAACTGCTGCTGCTAGACCATCATCTCCACCTGTTGCAAGGTTATGACAAGTATTACAACTAATAAGTCCACTTTTAGATAAACGGGGTTCAAAGAAAAGCATTTTTCCAAGTTCAGTTTTTTCAGCGGTAATAGGGTTTCTTTTATCATCTATAAGTTTTAGAAGTGTTGCTTTGTCGGCTGGTATAGCTACTAGACCTGCATCTTTAGCCTCTTTACTTAATCCACTTGCAAAAACTATAGTTGTAGTTGCTACCCCTAAAAGTATTTTTTTTATCATTGTAATTTCCTTTTTATTTTCAAACTACCACTAAAGGATAATTTTTTTCCATTGAGAATTATATTCTATTTTATCTTAAAGGATAATAATTATCTTAAACTAATTTTACTCTATTTATCTTTCTAATATATTCTTAGATATAATTTTAATTATGAACTATGAATCACTTTTACGAGAACATCATCTTAAAGTTACACCACAGCGTTTAGGGATTTTATCTCTTATGCAAGAAGCAGGACATCTTGATGTTGAGCAACTTTACAAACTAATAAAAAAACAATTTACTGCAATCTCCCTAGCAACACTCTATAAAAATATTAATGCAATGTTGGAAAAAAACCTCATTAGTGAGATAAAAATTCCACAACATAAATCAAAATATGAAATTGCAAAAGAACCGCATATACATCTGCTTTGTCAAAAATGTGATGAATTTATAGATGTAAATGTAAATATAGATATGTTAGTAGATGAAGCAATGACGAAGAGCAACTATCAACTTTTAGATAGTAGCATCGTTTTATGTGGGGTATGTGAAAGCTGCCAAAAAGCAGCTGCTTAAACACTATTCTATTTCAGACTAGTTTTTCTTTTTCTTATTTCCGGCCATTTCACGTGCTAATTTCTCTTCTGATTTCAAAAATGTAAAAAGTGCTGAGTACTCACTTCTATCTAAAAATCTTGTTTTACCAGTAGGAAGATTGTTAAGTTCTATCTCTGCAAAACTAATACGTTTAAGGTCAGCTATCTCAGCATCAAAGTGTGCAAAGAAACGTCTAAGCTCACGGTTTTTTCCCTCACTAATCGCTACTTTGAGTATAGAGTAGTTATGTGCATTTTTTTGGATTTTATACCCTAAAAATGGTTTAAACTCCATAGAAGTTATCTTAGAGTGTGAGTGTCCACCAGCAGTTGCATCTTCGATGAACATACCATTTAGCATAGCATTCTCCATCTCTGAAGTCACTTCCCCTTTTATCTTTATCTTATAGCGACGTTCTAAGTCTGAGTTCATCAGTGCGGTTGCTACATGAGAAGCATCTGTTAAAAGTAAAAGCCCTTCAGATGCAAAGTCAAGACGACCAACTGGTATGTAGTGCTTGAACTCTTTACTTAGTGAGTCGTAAATAGTTTTACGCCCTTTAGGGTCAGACTTGGTTACAAGCTCCCCCTTTGGTTTGTTATAAACAATAACAGTATACTTCTCTTGACGGCTTATTTGCTTACCACTTACATAAACCACATCAGCTTTTTCATCGACTTGTGTTGCAGGGTTATCTTGGATCTCTCCATTTACTCGTACATATCCATCTTGAACAACTTTGTCTGCTTCACGGCGGGAGTAAGTTGAGTAGTGTGCTATAAATTTGTTTAGTCTCATCATAATTATGAAATTCCTTTTTCGATGAGTGTATGAATATGAAGAACACCCTCTATTTTTCTATTTTTATCTGTAACAACCAACAGTTGTATCTTTTTTTCTTCTATTAAAACAAGTGCGTCACTTGCAAGCATTTCTGCATTTTCACAAGTCATAGGCTCTCTTGTAGCATACTGTAGTACTTCATCTTCAAGTGAAAAATCTTCACTTAAAAGTGCACGACGAACATCTCCATCACTCATAAGAGCTATGAGATGCTTCTCTTCATCTACTATGAGTGCAGTCCCTAAACGGCCTTCACTTATAGTTAAAATCGCATCTTTTACTTTTGTAGTTGCATTTATAAGTGGTAAATTCTCTGTTTGCATAAGGTTTGAAACTTTTACAAAGAGCTTTTTACCAAGAGCACCACCAGGATGAAATGAAGCAAAATCACTCTTTTTAAAATCTCTAGCTTTCATAAGACACACAGCAAGTGCATCGCCTAGTGCTAAAGTAAGTGTAGTTGAACTTGTAGGAGCTGTGTCTATTGGACAAGCTTCTTTTTGGACATTTATCTCTATAACCATATCACTATGCGCACCAAGTGTAGACTCTCTATCTCTAGTCATCCCGATAAGAGGCACATTAAAGCGCTTTATATGAGGTAAAATAGAGCTAAGCTCTTCACTCTCACCGCTGTAACTTATGCCTATTACAACATCTGACTCACTTATCATTCCAAGGTCGCCATGAAGAGCTTCAGTTGGGTGAAGGAAGAAACTCGGTGTTCCAGTAGAGGCAAATGTTGCCGCCATCTTTGCACCGATGAGTCCACTCTTTCCAACTCCGGTAATAATAAGTTTACCCTTGCATTCTAAGATAACTTTTACGGCCTTCTCAAAAACATCATCTATCAAAGTAGCTGCGTTTAGAAGAGTTTGTGCCTCAATGTTAAGTGTCTCTTGTGCAATTGTTTTATAATTCATAGGTGTATTATATCCTTTTTTGTATAATCTAGCATTACAAGGAAATTATGATGCAAAAACTGTTTGATGAAGTAGGCTCTTTAGATAAACGATGTTATGAAGAGTTTGCCCTCAGTGAGGACATTTTGATGGAGCATGCAGCCGAGGGTATGGCTGCATTTATTCGTGATAAATTTGCTCTAGGCTCTAGTGTTTTAGTGGTCTGTGGTAATGGAAATAATGGAGCAGATGGACTTGCACTTTCACGTTTACTCCATAAAGAGTATAAAGTCAATATTTTCATAGTTAAAGAAGCCAAAAAAGAGATGGCTATTCTCCAAGACAAACGTGCTCATTCCATTCATATTAAACGAACCATTTATCTTAACGACTGCGATGTTATAGTCGATGCTATTTTTGGAACTGGTTTTGATGGTTCTTTAGATGTGGAGTCTAAGTCTGTTATACAGACACTAAACAGTCTAAGTGCATATAAAATAGCCTGTGATATTCCCTCGGGTATGCGTATAAATGGAGAGTGTGATAGAAACACTTTTGTAGCTGACACAACTTTGACTATGGGAGCACTCAAAAAGTCACTTTTTAATGACCAAGCAAAAGGTTTTGTTGGAGAGGTCAAAGTTTTAGACTTAGGAGTAAGTCGAGAAATTTATGAAAAAAAATCAAATTGGAACCTTTTAGAGTTTAGTGATATGCATCTTCCATCAAGAGATATACAAGATACTCATAAAGGAAGTTTCGGTCACCTTTGTGTAAGTGCAGGAGTGAAAATGGGAGCAAGCATCATAAGCTCTCTTGCTGCTCTTAACTTTGGGAGTGGACTCGTTACACTACTCTCTCAAGATGAAGACCCCTCTTGCAAAATTCCTTATGAGATAATGCTCGCTCAAAGTATTCCTCACAACACAACTGCATTAGCCATTGGAATGGGCCTTGGCACTGCATTTGATTCTAAAGTACTTACTGCATACTTAGATAATTCCCTTCCACTTATTGTTGATGCCGACCTCTTCTCTATGTCTTCTATCATAGATATCCTCAAACGAGATAATCTCGTTATAACTCCTCATCCCAAGGAGTTTGTTTCACTATTGAAGCTAACAGGTTTAGCAGATATTACGATTAATGAACTTCAAAACAGACGATTTTTTTATTCTGAACTCTTTTGTAAAAAGTATCCTCATATAGTTTTACTATTAAAAGGTGCAAATGTCATTATTGGACATCAAAACAATTACTTTATAAACACAAATGGGACAGCAGCACTTGCCAAAGCCGGAAGTGGTGATGTTCTCAGTGGACTCATTGGCTCTCTTTTAGCGCAAGGGTATAAAACACTTGATGCAACGATAACGGCATCCTTAGCACATACTAAACTGGCACAAAACTACACTGACTCTGATTTTTCTCTTACACCAAAGGATTTAATCAAAGGAATAGGAAAGTTATAAGATAGCTTATGCTATAAATCTGACAACAATACAGAAATAATAATATTAATAATATAGGAAAAAATATGGATAACATTTTAAAAATCGGAAAATATACCCTAGGTTCACGTTTAATAGTTGGAAGTGGGAAATATGATTCATTTGAGACAACAAAAGAGGCTACTTTAGCTTCAGGAAGTGAACTTATCACTGTTGCTGTTCGTCGTCTTAACATCACAGATCCAGATAAAGAGAACTTAAGAGACACTTTTGCAGGAACAAATGTGAAGTTTCTTCCAAACTCTGCTGGGTGTGTAACTGCCCAAGAAGCGATTACTACTTTTAGACTTACTCGCGAGGCAACTGGAATTGATCTTATCAAACTAGAAGTTATCGGTGATACTACTAAAACTCTTTACCCTGATGTTTTAGAGACTATTAAAGCTTGTAAAGTTCTTGCTGATGATGGTTTTACTATCATGGCTTATACTTCAGATGATCCTATCATGGCAAAACGCCTTGAAGATGCTGGGGCTCACGCTATTATGCCTTTAGCTGCTCCTATTGGTTCAGGTCTTGGTATTCAAAATCCTTACAACATTGTATTTGTACGTGAGGCTGTAAATCTTCCTATCATCGTTGATGCGGGAATTGGTTGTGCTTCAGATGCGGCTTACGCAATGGAGCTTGGGGCTGATGGTGTACTTACAAACACTGCTATCGCTCAAGCACAAAACCCTATGATAATGGCTGAAGCAATGAAGCATGCTGTAAGAGCGGGACGTATGTCTTACCTTGCAGGACGTATTCCTAAGAAACCTTATGCAACTGCATCAAGCCCAGTAAATGGAATGATACAATTTTAATATTCCCTAAAAAAGAAGCTTTTTAGCTTCTTTACAAGTTAAGTTTTGAACTTCCCTGAGAGATGTGTCATAAGTAACAGCTGACCCATTCCCTCAAAAAACTTATCGACACCCATGTCTTCTGCGTTTATTGCTTTTTGAAGTGCTGCATAAAAAACAAGTTGTGACTCACCAGATGCTTTCATAAAAGTGTCTGTTATGTACTCAAAACTAAGAGTATGCACTTTCCCATTTACATCAAAATCTATCTCTGAAAAAATATCTATATTATTATCAAGTAAAAGGTGCTTACACTGATTACTCACTTTTGACATCTATAAAACCCCCATAAGAGAGAGCATTACTACAAACATTGCGACTGGAGTAATATAACGTAGAGAAAAATACCACGGTAAAAAAGCCCACTTCAGTTGTGGTTTCATAATAGACTCTACTTTTGAGCGAGGTACAATAAAGCCGATAAATATAGCCATTGTAAGTCCACCCAGAGGTAGCATAATAGCCGCAGTTACATAATCTACCCAATCAAAGAAGCTTTTTCCACCCCAAGTTAAGTACTCTTTTGCTCCATCAATGTTAGATAAAATTGCGAAGATTCCAAAGAACCAGAAGAATAAGCCCATAGATATAGAAGCCTTGAGACGACTCCAAGAAAATCTATCTATAAAATACTGAACCATGGGCTCAACTAAAGAAACAGAAGATGTAAGTCCAGCAAATGCTAAAGCAATAAAGAACAAAATAGCAAATACATTTCCTAGAACTCCCATCTCATAAAATGCAGCAGGAAGAGAGATAAACACAAGACCAGGACCTTGTGCTGGGCCTGAACCATACTCGTACAAAAATGTAAACAGCATTAGACCTGCGACAATAGCAATAGCCGTATCTAAAAAGACAACCCAAAAAGCATTTTCAACAAGATTAGAATCTTTTTCTAAAGATGCTGAGTATGTCATAATAGCACCCATACCAAGGCTAAGAGTAAAAAAAGCATGCCCGACGGCTGTTACAAATGCTTCGCTATTTATCTTAGAGAAATCAGGCATAAACATAAACTCTACGGCTTGAGAAAATGCTCCAAGCGTAGTAGCATATACGAACATACCTACAAGGATTATCATCAAAGCTGGCATTAAAAAGAAGTTCATCTTCTCAATACCACCTTTTATACCTTTGTTAAGAACATAAGTTATCCATATAAATGCAGCTGTATGGTAAAAAAGCTGCGTTATGAAGTCTGTATGGAGCATTGCATTAAAAATGCCCTCAGCCTCTTCTACCGAAGCAGGAAGGTATGTTAAAGAAGTTATGATGTAATTAAATATCCATCCAATAACTACAGAGTAAAAAATCATAATAAAAAGACCAGCTAAACCTTGAAAACCACCAAATTTCCATAAGTGTTTATTTCTTGGTGCTAAATCTTCAAAAGAAGAAACTCCATCTTTTCTCCCCATATAACCAATAAGCATTTCAGCTATCATAATAGAAAAACCTATCATTAAAACGGTGGCAAGATATACAAGCACAAAAGCACCACCGCCATACTCACCTGCGATATATGGAAACTTCCAAATGTTACCAAGTCCTACAGCGGAACCTGCTGCTGCTAAAATAAATCCTACTCTACTAAATCTTGCTATTTTCATTTTTATACCCTATTAATTTGGCTTATTATACTTAAAAAATAAAAGATTTAAAAGAATTGTCCAAAGACTATTGACATTTATCTTTTTATTTACTATAATTCCGGCTCATTAATCAGCACTCGTGTTTGGTTTTTGTGTAGGTCGGGGTGTAGCTCAGTATGGTTAGAGTACCTGGTTTGGGACCAGGGGGCCGAAGGTTCGAGTCCTTTCACCCCGACCACTTTTAAATTACAAGATTTATATTAAACAATAACTATGGTGGGATTAGCTCAGTTGGTTAGAGCACTGGTTTGTGGTGCCGGGGGTCGCGGGTTCGAATCCCGTATCCCACCCCATAATTTAAATAAATATAAACTTAATAACAATAATAATTAATATGCAGTAGCGTTCGTGGCTCAACTGGATAGAGTTTCGGATTTCGGCTCCGAGGGTTATAGGTTCGAATCCTATCGGGCGCACCACCTTAAGAAACATGCCTCCTTAGCTCAGCTGGATAGAGCAACGCCCTTCTAAGGCGTAGGCCACTCGTTCGAATCGAGTAGGGGGTACCACTTTACGAAATATTATGTTATGATGTCAGAAGTGACAATAAACACTCTACAATGTGCGCGGATGTGGTGAAATTGGTAGACACGCCAGACTTAGGATCTGGTGCCGCAAGGTGTGAAGGTTCAAGTCCTTTCATCCGCACCACCCATATAATAAACCCCTCAATTACTTACTTTAGCGACAATCAATTTTCAACTGTGTTATCAGTGTGTCAATTCTAATACATATTTTTACTTAACTTTTTACTCTTTTTTACACAACACTTACATATCAACAATTAACTCATCAAATACCGAACATCTCTTCGACTCTCTTGGAATATACTTCGAGTACTTCTCTAATGTTGTCTTTGGAGAACTGTGACCGAGTGTTTTTGCTATCCATAAGATATCTTCACCGTTCTGTAGATTTAATGAACAGAAGGTGTGTCTTGTTTGATAGATGGTTCTGTACTGAACACCTGAGTTTTCGATTACTTTCATCCACATTCTATCTCTTAACTTACTACTGTCAAAATAATGTGTACCGATATTATTTAAAAAGACATAAGAAGACTTTAGACCAGTTATCTTGTATTGATTGAGTAGATGTGGTAACAGTGAGTCAAGTATATCTATTGTTCGAATACTAGAGAGTGTCTTTGGTGTTCCTATTTGACCACGACCTATCGTTCTCTTGATAGAAATTGTATTCTTATCAAAATCAATATCAGTCCATTTCAAACCTATTAGTTCTCCCGTTCTTATACCTGTAAAGAACAGAGTGCAAATAATATTTCTATCTTGACCTACTGAGTGTTCTATCATCTTCTTTATCTCACTCAATCTAAATGGAAATATCTCTTTACTAATATGAGCAGGAAGTGGTTTCGATTTAGAGATTGGGTTTGTTGATATAATCTCATCAAGAATGGCATCTTTCAAAATAGTACTAAACACTTTCCTTATATCGTTGACTCTCTTAGAACTCAGACCTTTCTCATTGTAAAGAGTGTTCTTCCAATTGTTAATATCAGTCACTGTGATGTCATTGAGTTTTTTGCTGCCAAAATAAGGTTGTATATGTCGTTTGTAGACATTCTTATAATCGTGAGTAGTCATAGGTTTACGAGTAAGTCTGTGATTATCAAAAGAAATATCAGAGTACTCATCTACTGTTGGTATAGTTTTTTTAAAGAACTCACCACTATGAATATCATTCATCAGTTGTGGAAAAATCTTAGTAAGAACTAGATTCCTATTTTTTTGTGTATCTTTTAGATTGAGAGATTTTCTTATTCTCTTACCATTCAAAGTAAAATGATAATAAAGTTTCTCATCTCTGACAATCAACTTTGGTTCTGTCATCTGTATCATAGTTGTCCTATTTACAGACACCTAAGAGTATTGTATAGTCCTAAGATAAGGGGCGTTTTAAAGTAAAAAGAGGAGGAAGAGTTCTCAGAAGAAGAACTCTTTTAGAAGAAAGGTTATTGAACTATCCCATCAATAACTTTAGTCGTTAGTTGTGTAACATCAGGAGTAGTATTTAAATAAAATGATATTTTATTAGAATCATAGATACTCGATGAAGGTAATACTAATGTTGTGTCAATATCTAAAGCATTCGTTGGTTTGGATGCTAAGAGTTTTGGTTGTAAAGTCATTTTTTTTGCTTTTACACGATATTGATTCGCAGTAACAACAGGAGCATCATAAACTATCGTTCCATCTTTAACTGAAAATCCATCAGTGATATAAAGTAAATTATCAGTAGATATATAATTAAGCGCATAATTAGCATTTTTTGATGAATCATTATTTCTATCTTGTTCTGTTGTATGAGCATAATAAAAAGTTGCTGGTGGATTTTGAACAGTTGTTCCATTCACATCGAAAACACTATAACCATCTACAACTTCTGTAATCTGTGTCATATCATAGTAAGAGACTACACCTTCAACACTTCTAGTAGCGATATTATTTTGAATAACCATTTTTTTGTCTATCATATTACTATTCTGACTGTCCCATTCTGTTTCATATGTTGCAACAGAACTTAAGTTATTATCAGTATATACAGCAATAAGTCCAGTATTCTTATCATCACCTTGGTCATATCTAGTAAATTTCAAAAATGGTTTGTCATCTAAACTACCAACTGTTAAACTTGCTTCTCTATAGTTATTAGGAGATAGAACAAAAGTCATTGTAAAATCACCTAAAGGTAATGTCTCTGTGATACCTTCTCGAATATCATAATTTACATATAACCCTTGAGTTGGTATCCACATTTTAATATTTAGATAATCAGTTTCTTGAGTTACTTCAGAGATTATTTTTGTTCCAACCGCTATCTCTGATTCAACTGTTGACAGTGCTACATATTGTCCCTTATCGATAAAATCAGAATAAGATGTATCTCTTAATAAACTAAGGACTATATTCACTAATCCAAAGTTAACACTTATTTCACTATCTTCAATTTTTGTTTGTTCTTTACTATAATCTGTACTAGAGTCAGTAAATAATGCTGCTCGTTTTGGTGATAAACTTGGTACTTCATTATATAATAACTCTAATGTACTAGGTAGTTTATAAGATTTCCCTATAACTACTGTTCCTGAACCTGTATCTGCTCCATCATCTGTAGAATCATCTGAACTTCCACACCCAACCATAAACCCAACTAAAAGTAGAGACATAAATATTTTTTTCATATTATTTCCTTTTATATTAAAATATATTATATCTAAATAATATTAAACACTCGGTCACAGTTCTCCAAAGACAACATTAGAGAAGTACTCGAAGTATATTCCAAGAGAGTCGAAGAGATGTTCGGTATTTGATGA
>Ga0256826_1000038_pt1 | contig 57673 bp, 61 predicted proteins | sample CV79metaG_FD_185975 | JGI IMG/M metagenome (GOLD analysis project Ga0256826, IMG submission 185975) | Hydrothermal vent microbial communities from East Pacific Rise, Pacific Ocean - CV79 | ecosystem: Environmental > Aquatic > Marine > Hydrothermal vents | place: Pacific Ocean: East Pacific Rise...
CCAAAAGTTTGACACTTAGTCGTTGTTTTACACTCTCAAAAAGTATCGGTAGAAGTGCCTTGTTTTACTTAAAAAAGTGACTATTTGTATTATTTGCAGAGTTGTAACCTTTTGAGTCACTAGTGTTTAGTCTATTCATATTTAGTTTTCTTCTAAATTATTAAATTCTTGCTTTTTACCTTCAAACCATTTTTGCATAGCATTAGGATCCTTCATTAATTCACTCATATCACTCATTGCTTTTAAATGAGCTTCATCTTTTTGTTCAAACATTTTCATTCCATGTCGTTTACTTAATTCTGCTATTCCTTCAAATGTTTCAGCACTGAATTCAACTTCACATGCACCACCTAATTGTTGACAAGTCATTGTTTTCATTTTTATCCTTTTAAAATATTTTAATGAATATGATATTACATTATAGCTTTTAATAATATTTAAAAAAGAGATTATCATTAGTAATGTATTATGAAAGCTTTATCGCTATGATATTTGATAAAGAAGACTCTCTTCCACTAGTATTAGTAATATTATTTCAAAGGGTAAGGAAATGGAATCTAATCCAATGAAGTGTAGCTTCCAAGTCAAAAATATTTATTGCGAATTATTTTTTTCAAACAGATAATAAAATTTTGTCTCCAGCATCCGGAGACACAATGCTTTAAAGCTCATAAACCCTTACTTTTAAATAAAGTTTTTTAACACGGTAGCATTTAGGTGTCTTGATCTACAAATATTCTAAAATCACTAATGAACTAAATCATCTCTCCATACAGGATGATGAAAATGTAGACGGTGGTCACAGCTATATGAAACAACTGACTCATCAAAAGTTATTGTTCCTATCTTTATCCACTCTTTTATATTATTGACTTCTACACTTGAAACAAATATATTAAAAACTATAGTTTGATTAGTGTCTAATGTGAATTCATCACGAAAATCATCTACTCCGTATGCTGTTTGTCCCTCTTGGGCTGAAATTTTCATCCATTTTGGAGTAGTGATATTACTGTTGTTGTTCTCACCAAGATAGGAGATTTCGTAGAGTTGTCTTATCCCTGAGTTTGAGTCAGCATCAGAAAAGGCACTTGCTACTTTGATACTATATGCAAGAGCTCCAAATACTGAACCTGTAAAACTAACATCAGGTTCATTAGTTAACTCTACATCTGTATAGTACTCAGCATCTGTACCACCTAAGTCATTTATGACAAAGAAGTTTGCACTAGGGAGTGTAAAGATTTCTTGCACATCTTGTGTTGGGAAAAGTTTTCCAGCTAGTCCAAAGGCTCGATTTTCACCCTTTTTAGTATTACTCATTGCTGAAGACGCACGTCCGATTATAAGTGCTTTTGAACCATTTTGAAAATAACCACTAAAATTATTATCTGTATCTATTTCCCAAATCCCTCTCATACAAACTCCATTAGGATGAGCGAGTTTATTAAATGGCTCTAACATGTCAGCATGATCGTTTAATGTTCTTTGGGCATTTTTAGATATGAGGTCAATAGCACCATCAAATAGTTTAGAGTATGAAACGGTATCTTGAGGGAGAGTCGTTAGTGGATCACTATTTACTTCATCCCATACTGATTGGAACTGATTTTGAGGTAGTGTATAGGTTTTTGGAGTATCATTATTTTGGCTTGTGCCTGTTTGCCCATCATTAATGACTTCACTATTACACCCGACTAAGCTAAGTAGTGAGAAGAGAGCTGAAAAGAGTTTCATATAATTTTTCCTTATAGTTAAACCCTAGTATAACTTAAAACTTGTTTTTAATCCATTGGGCTATTATCTCTATCTCATTTCTATCTATACTATGATCTTTTTTATATGACTTAAACTCTATGTTAAAGCCACCATCTTGAAGTGTTTGAACTTGTTCTCTTGATGTTTCAAATGCAAGGACATTATCTTCAGTTCCATGTGTGCAGAGCCAGTTGTTGGCGTTTACATCTTTGTTCATATCTAAAAGTAGTTTTTGTGCATCATAGATATAGCCACTAATGGCGATATATCCTGCTAGAACTTTGTGGTATCGTGCCCCAAACTCAAAGGTAAGAAGTGAGCCTTGTGAAAAACCAAAAAGAAAGCTCTCCTCAGCATTAAAATCACTATCAAACAAAACATCTAGATCTTTTGTTAAAAGGTTTGAAGAATACTCTATACCTGGTAGTTGTTCAGGAGGGAGTTGATACCATGAGTGGCCTGTAAAGTACTCAAAAGGAGCATCAAATAGGATGTAGTTCATGTCTGGGATATCTAAGAATGGAGGAAGTCCTACAAAGCCATCACTTGAGTCCCCTCGACCATGTAAAATTATCATCAGTTTTTTAGATGGAACTTTAGCAGGTATAAAAAGATTTTCTAGTTCTAGGTTTTCGTATGATGTCATTTTTTTCTCTTTCTTTGTATATTTTCACTTGGTACTAAAAACTCTAGGTTTTGTACTTTTTTGATAGACACTTCTTCTCTTTGTAGAAGTGTTTTAAGTCGTGATTGACTCTCTTCATCTAAAAGGAGTTTGATGTCATCTTGTGTAAGTGGGCGTTTATCAAGGGTGTTTAAAATCTCTTCTTCACTATATGGAGCATTGTTAGGCTCAGCATGAATCCGAGAAGCTATGTGAATGGGTAAAGAACTATCAAACGCCATTGAAATATCATGAAGCTCTTTATAGCTAATCCCTACAACAGGATAAGCAGGTGGTCTATCTATCGTTCCTAAGTCAACTCTTATGGCATTTACATCTAAAAGTACATCATTAAGTTTTTTTATCTCTTCTATCGTGTCATTGAGCTCATGCACAAAAAGAATCTCTATGAAGAGTTTTCCTGTGTAGACCTTACTAAACGCCACAACTTTCTCTACTATCTCTTCGACTTTTATGCTTTCATGAGGTCTGTCTATCTTTTTAAATATATCAGGACTTATCGCGTCAAGTGAGAGTTTTACTTGGTCGAGTTTGAGTAGAGAGTTAAATACTTTTTCATCAACAAGTGCAGCACTATTTGTAAGTATAAGTGTCTCAGTAGAACCCTTAATCTCATCAATGGCAGTTATTAGAGAGTCCATCTCAGGATAGAGTGTAGGTTCACCATTTGCAGTGAGTGTGATGACATCTATCTTGGCGTTTAGATGTGCTTTAAGTTCATGGATGATTTTATTTACAGAAATTGTTTGTGACTGAGTTGCAACTGTTGCACTTGGTGCAAGTTCGCAGTAAAGACAGTCAAAGTTACACTGTTTTAGAGCAGGGGAGAGGTCTATGCCCAGACTCATACCAAAACGGCGTGAGTTTACTGGACCAAAGATTATATTATTTTTTTCCGCTGACACGTTGGCATTCTGCTACAAAGTGTTTAGCATTTTCAACTGGAACATCTGGAAGGATTCCGTGACCAAGATTGAAGATATGGCGTTTACCACCCATAATGTTATGGATATTTTCTACAGACTTAGTCGTCATCTCTTGTGAGTATAAACGACATGGCTCCATGTTTCCTTGAAGAACATACTTGTCTCCTAGTTTCTCTTTAGCAAGCTCCATCGGAGTAGCCCAGTCAACACCAAATACATCAAAGTTTCCATAAACTTTGTCATAAAATGCAGGGATACCTTTAGGGAACATGATAACTGGAACTTCAGGATACTTTTCTTTGAGGTATTCTGCAATTTCTACCATGTAACTCCAAGAAAATTCATCATACATATCAGGTTCAATAGCTGCTGCCCATGAGTCAAAGATTTGAACTACATCAATTCCAGCTTGAATCTGTTTTTCCATGTAAAGTTTAACAACTTCAGTCACTTTTTTAAGGATGTTGTGTAAAAGTTCAGGGTTTGAGTACATCATCTTTTTACAGATGTTATAAGTCTTAGTACCTTGTCCTTCTATCATGTATGTAGCAAGAGTCCAGGGAGCACCGGTAAAACCAATAAGTGCTTTATCATCACCGCGAGCATCAAGCTGTTCTCGGAGTAGTTCAATAGTCTCAAAAACATAAGTAAGTTTACTAGCTGCCTCATCTCCACCGATGAGTTTATCTAAGTCAGCCTGTGTCTCTAAAGGATCAGAAAATTTAGGACCTTCTCCTTTTACAAAAGACAAATCCATTCCCATTTCATCAGGAATAACAAGAATATCACTAAAAAGGATAGCAGCATCAACCCCAACAATATCAACTGGTTGAATAGTTACTTCGGCCGCTTTTTTAGGGTTATGACAAAGATTTAGAAAGTTTCCAGCCTCTGCGCGAACTGCCATATACTCTGGTAAGTAACGACCCGCTTGTCTCATCATCCAAACTGGTGTGTATGGAGTCTCTTTACCTAAACATGCATCTACAAATATTTTTCCCATTATTATCCCTTAATATTTTATTTTTTTATTAGTTCTTCTGGACTAATTAATGTTTCCCAACTTTACCTAAAAAGTATAAACCAACTGCTACAGCAGTGATGGAAAGTGAAAAATAAAGCATATCTAATGCACCTACATATGTTGTATGCCCAACTTTTTGAAAAAATCCAACAACAAGAACCATTACGATTACTTTACTGATTTTATCTTTTAATTGGTCAAGTGAGTGAATTGCTAAAATTTTGTTATCTTCACCTGTTTCATCTTTTGCTACATCTATCTCAGAAATAAAGAGTTCATAAAGACCAAAAGAGAATAGAAGCATTACCACACCTATTAGGTATAAGTCGACTGCACCAATAATCCCACCAACTACATCTTCATGAAAAGTCTCAGGGTGACCATGGTTTAGATATGTGTTTATAACAAACTTAGCAGTATCATATACATCAACAGATGCTACGATAAAAAGTACCACAGCTCCAATAAGACCAAAAATAACGGCCAAAATAACCATAAATCTTGTAGCCCAAAGGCTACTTTCAAAAATCTTTTCCATTTCTAGTTTTCCTCTTGAAATTCAACCCATTTTTGAGCGATACGAACAGCATTTGTAGCTGCTCCAACTCTAAGGTTATCTGCAACAACAAAAAGGTGAAGCATATTTTTAGAGTAAACATCATTACGAATACGACCAACAAAAGTCTCATTTTTATCTACACAAGTTGCAGGCATAGGATAAAGTGCTTCAGCTGGATTATCTAAAATTACAAGGTTTGGAGCTTTAGCTAAAATCTCTCTAGCTTCAACTGCATCAACTTCAGAGTCAAAAGTAAGTGTAAGTGCTTCAGCATGACCACGAAGAGTTGGTACACGAACACAAGTAGCACTAAGTGCTACATCTTTATTCATGATTTTAACAGTTTCATTAACCATTTTCATCTCTTCTTTAGTGTACCCATTTTCAGTAAATACATCTATCTGAGGGATTACGTTAAGAGCGATTTGTTGGTTAAAAGCTTTATGCTCAGCGTCACTAAGTGTAAATGCAAAGAAAGCTTGCATCTGGTTAACTAACTCTTCCATAGCAGTTTTTCCAGCCCCGCTTGTTGCTTGGTAAGTACTTACATCTACACGAACTAAGTCATAAGCATCATCAAGAGGTTTAAGTGTTTGAACCATTTGGATAGTTGAACAGTTAGGGTTTGCTATGATACCTGTCTGTCTCCACTTTTTAATGTCCTCAGGGTTTACTTCTGGAACAACTAAAGGAGTGTTCTCATCCATTCTAAAGTGAGAAGTGTTGTCTATAACAACGGCACCAGCTTTAACAGCAGAAGGTGCGAACTCAGCACTTACACTTCCACCAGCAGAAAATAGAGCTATTTCTATGCCATACTCAGCAAATACATCATGTGTTAGTTCAATAATAGGAAGACTAGCCCCATTATACTCAACACTTTTTCCAACACTTCTTGAACTAGCAAGAGGAATAAGTCTCTCTAGTGGAAAATCAATTTCAGAAAGTACATTTAATATCTCTTCACCAACGGCTCCATTTGCTCCAACTATCGCTACATTATATTTTTTTTGACTCATATCATTTCCTATTTAATTGTTTATTTTTGAACTTATCTTCTTGTATCAAGAAAGAGTTCATCTTTTTGTATCTCTTGGGTTTCACTTAAAATCACTGAACGCTCAACTACAGAGATAAGTTCTCTGATATTTCCAGGCCAGTTGTAATCAAGTAGTTCACTTTTAGCTTCAGAAGAAAATGTTTTTAAATCAAACCCATATTTTTCACAGTTTTGTTGACACACCGCTTCTGCAATCTGCATAATCTCATCTTTGCGTTCACAAAGAGGTGGAATATGAAGAGGAATAGTATTTAAACGGTAGTATAAATCTTCTCTAAACTCTCCATTTTTTATTCTTTCACCTAGGTTGGCGTTTGTAGCCGAGACAACACGAATGTCAATCTTAGTTACTTTAGATGAACCAAGACGGCGAACCTCTTTTTCTTGAAGTGCACGAAGCAGTTTAGCTTGTACACCATAAGGCATCTCACCGATTTCATCTAAAAAGAGAGTCCCACCATTTGCAAGTTCAAACTGTCCGGCTTTAGCTTCATTAGCATCAGTAAATGCACCTTTTTCAAACCCAAAAAGTTCACTCTCTATAAGATTTTCAGGGATAGCAGCCATGTTAATGGCGATAAAAGGCTTTTTAGCACGTGGAGAGTTCTTATGAATATATGAAGCAAATACTTCTTTACCCACACCACTCTGACCAAGTAGTAAAATGCTTGCATCAGTTTTACATGCTTTGTCTGCAATGTTTAAAGCTTTAGAAAGTGCTTCTGACTTTCCTAAAAATCCAGTTGTACTTTTCTTGCTTTTTGTTTTTGATGCAGATTTTTGTACTTTTTGTATTTTATCTTCACGTTTAATAGCACCTATCAAATCATCTACATCAAAAGGTTTGAGAAGAAAGTCTTTAACACCAAGTTGAACTGATTCTATGGCACGTGTTAGAGTGGCATTTCCTGTCATGATAATTACTTCATAACGACCATTTAACTCTTTTACAAATTCTATTCCGTCCATTTTAGGCATATTTATGTCAGTGATGACTAAGTCAAAACTATCATCAAGTTTTTTAAATGCATCAATTGGATTCTTGAAAGTAATAACTTCGAACTCTTCATAATCACTCATAGCAATTTCTAGAGATTTTCTCATATTAATATCGTCTTCAACTATTGCAATTTTCACTTGTTATCCTATTTATATGCCTATTTTAAAGGTGAAATTTTAACAAAATTATCATTAAAATCGACTTTGAAACAAGTTGTTTTGAGAGTTAGTATAGTTACGGATGTATATTGAAAATTTATTGTTGCTTCTTTATGTTCAATATGAAGTCCAAGTTTATGCATATAGTCGATAAACTTTTCGTTTTGAGAACGAATAATTTTTTTTAAATTTTTATCATCTCTTGTCTCTAGGACTAGTGCATTGTAGGGCTTTCCATTACATTTTTGCATAGCTTTTGAGATTGATAGAGTTTCATTGTAGAGTATTGCATCTTTTACAAGATATCGATATGAAATGAGATATTCACTCGCATTAAGAGCGAGTGAAGAGAGAAGAAGGAGTAGACCTACTTGAATTGAGAATGAGAAATTGTAATTTCCATCTCTACTTCGCATAGACCCTCTTTAAAAGTTGTTTCAACGATGTTCGCATTTCTAACCATTGCTTGAACAGAAGTTCTGACAGTTGAGCGTTTAACCATCATGTTTTTGATAAGGTCTTGTCCATCAACACGAACACCTTTTACTTTTTCAGCAACAAGTCTGTATGCATCTGCAACAGCTGCACGCTTTGCAAGTGCATATGCTTGTGCAGGAGAAGAAGTGTTCATTGGTGCAACACCTTGTCCAACTACACTAATGAGAATATCACTCTCTTTTTCTAAAACTTCTTCCTGCTGTTCTTGCACAGGAACTGCCATCTGTTGTGAAGGTGCTCTAACAGTTGTAGTTTCTTGAGTAGGGCAAGTTGGACAACTTACATTAACAGTAGAGTTAGTTGGCACTGCTATTTCTTGAATATCAGGTGACACTGTCTCTGTCTGAACTGGTTCAGCAGAAGTTACAACCATTGGTTGTGGAGCAGCTGATAAAGATGCAGCACTTAAAAGTGCTACTAATACTAATGAGTATTTCATTGAATATCCTTGATGGGCAGAGTAGCCCAGTTATATTGTAAATTAAATAGCAAATACTATTCCAAGATTAAAGCATCTTGAGCTTCTTCACCTTCATCTTCTTCTTTTTCTTGTTTTGGACAACGAGAAATTGATGCTACATCATCACCTTTTACAATATAAACGCCAGATGTATTTCTACTGGATTTAGAGATAGTTTGCATATCTACACGAATCATTTTTCCTGATTTTGTTAATGCCATCATATCCATCTCTCCATCTACCATAAGACAACCGATGATATTTTTACCAGTTTTAGCAGTCATTTTCATAGCTATAACACCAGAACCACCACGGTTAGTAAGTCTGTACTCACCAGCATCAGTTCGTTTACCAATACCTTTTTCAGCTATCATAAGGATCTCTTGTTCATCAGTTGCAATTATATTAGCATCAACTACTTCATCACCTTCATGTTTAAACTTAATACCACGAACACCACGAGTTGAACGACCTTGTTCACGTGTTTTTTCTATTTCAAACTTAATACACTGAGCAAATTTAGTAACTATGAAAAGGTACTTAATATCTTGGTTGGCAATTTTTGCAGTGATAAGAGAATCATCTTCATCAAGAACAATAGCACGAACACCATTACTTCTAATATTACTAAATTCACTTAGGTTAGTACGTTTTACAACACCATTTTTAGTAAAGAAAACAAGACCTTTATCTTCGCTAAAGTCAGTTGTAGGAATGATAGACTGAATTTTTTCATCAGCTACAAGGTTGATAAGATTAACAACAGCCTTACCTTTTGCAGTTCTGCTTCCCTCTGGAATACGATAAACTTTTAACCAGTGTAACTGGCCACGGTCAGTTACAAAGAGCAGAGTATCATGAGTATTACAAGTGAAGAAGTTTTCAATGAAATCATCATCGTAAGTAGTAACAGCAGTTTTACCTTTACCACCACGTTTTTGTTTTTCATAAGCTGCTAGAGGAACACGCTTGATATAACCTCTATGTGTAATAGTAACTACCATTGGCTCGTTAGGGATTAAGTCTTCGATATCGATGTCATCATAATCATCTTCAACATCAGTACGTCTACCTTCTGTATAAACAGCAGCTACTTCGTCAAACTCTTCTTGAATAATACCTTTAAGTACCTCTTCACTTTTTAAGATTGACTCTAAGTAATTGATAAGAATTACTAGTTCAGCTAACTCTTCTTCAATTTTCTTAATCTGCAAACCTGTAAGACGACCTAGTCTCATAGCAACAATACTTGCTGCTTGGATTTCGCTAAAGTCATATTCAGAAACTAAATTATTTTTCGCATCTTCTTCATCATCTGAAGCACGAATTGTTTTAATAACTTTATCAATGATATCGATAGCTTTTCTTAGACCTTCTAAGATATGGGCACGAGATTTTGCTTTTTCAAGATCAAAGATTGTACGACGGATAATTACAGTTTTACGGTGATTTATAAAGTGTTTTAAAATATCTATAATTCCAAAAATACGAGGTTCTTGATTTAATATAGATAGCATGATAATACCAAAGGTAGTTTGCATACTTGTTTGCTTGAAAAGATTGTTAAGAACTATTTCACTCATTGCATCACGTTTTAGTTCTATAACTACACGCATTCCATCACGGTCTGACTCATCACGGATAAGAGAAACACCATCTATCATTTTGTCTTTTACTAGGTTTGCAATATTTTCAATAAGGCGAGATTTATTTACCTGGTAAGGTAGTTCATCAATCACAATGATCTCTTTTTTAGCTTGCTGTTCGATATGTGTTTTAGCACGAACTTTGATACGACCACGACCACTTTCATAAGCTTCTGTAATACCTTTTTTACCAAAGATAATTCCACCTGTTGGAAAATCTGGAGCTTTAATGTGTTCCATGATTTCTGGTAAAGTAATTTCCGGATTTGCTAAAAGGGCTTTAAGTCCATTCATGATTTCTGTAGGGTTATGTGGAGGAATATTTGTAGCCATACCAACTGCGATTCCTGAAGAACCATTTATTAAAAGGTTAGGAACGCGAGTAGGCATTACATCTGGTTCTTTAGTAGTACCGTCATAATTTTCTATCATATTAACAGTGTTTTTCTCTAAATCTTTTAGAAGTTCACCAGCATACTTTGTCATACGAGCTTCCGTATATCTCATTGCTGCTGCACTATCACCATCAACAGAACCAAAGTTTCCTTGACCGTCAACTAGTTCCATACGCATAGAGAAGTCTTGTGCCATACGAACAAGTGCATCATAAACTGCAGTGTCACCGTGTGGGTGATACTGACCAATTACATCACCAACTATACGTGCTGATTTTTTATACTTTGCACCATGAGATAGGTTTAGTTTATCCATCGCATATAGTATACGTCTATGAACGGGTTTTAGTCCATCTCTTACATCAGGTAAAGCACGCCCAACAATAACACTCATAGAGTAGTCAAGGTAGCTATTTTGAAGAGTAGTTTCTATATTTATCTGTTGTATGTCGTCATTATTTAGCAAGTCGCTCATTAATACACCCTAATTGTTGAAAATAAAATTTATACATAATATCTAATATTGGCTTAAGAAAATGTTATGTAGTTAGAATTGAGATAATTTTTCATTGTCTTTAAAATATGATTAAATATTAATCAGTTTAGTGATGAGTTCTATTTAGTTCTGTGGCATAATTTGCCTTGAAAAATATAAACACAAGGATTCTTATGAAGAAATGGCTTATAGCTTTAATGCTAGCTTTACCATCTTTAGCACTGGCTGAAGATGTACTAGATACTGGGGATACTGCATGGATGATGATATCTACTGCATTAGTATTACTTATGACACCGGCAGGTCTTGCACTATTTTATGGTGGTATGACTAGAAGTAAAAATGTGCTTAATACTTATGCAATGGTTTTTGGTGCATTTGTTGTTGGTTTTATCATGTGGATAATCGCAGGTTACTCAATCGCATTTGGAACAGCTGAATCAGCTGCTGTAAATAAAGTAATTGGTGGATTTGGAAACTTATTCTTAAGTAACATTAAATGGACAGATTTAAGTTCAATGGGTGCATTCCCTGACTTCGTATTTGTTGTATTTCAAGGAACGTTCGCTGCTATTACAGTTGCTATCGCTTCTGGTTCAGTTATTGAGCGTATTAAATTCTCAACTTGGTTAGTTTTTGTAGCTATCTGGACTGTAGCTGTATATGCTCCAATCGTTCACTTAGTATGGGGTGGAGGATTCTTATTTGATGAAGGTGCTTTAGACTTTGCTGGTGGTACTGTTGTACATATGAATGGTGGTTTAGCTGGTTTAGTTCTTGCTGTATTAGTTGGAAAACGTACTGGTTTTAACAAAGTAGCAATGAAACCTATGTCTGTTATGTTAACTGCTTTAGGTGCTGCTATCCTATGGTTTGGTTGGTATGGATTTAATGGTGGTTCTGCATTTGGTGCAAATGCAATCGCTGGTTTAGCTTTCTTAACTACTACTATTGCTACTGCAATGGCTGCTATCACATGGATGGCTGCTGAATGGTTTATCTATAAAAAACCAACTCTTTTAGGTCTTGCTTCAGGTGCTGTTGCTGGTCTAGTTGCTATTACTCCTGCTGCTGGTTTCGTTGATGTTACTGGTGCATTTATTTTAGGAATTGTTGGTTCATTATTTGCATTCTGGGGTGTTACTGTACTTAAGAAAAAACTGGGTTATGATGATTCTTTAGATGCTTTTGGTATTCACTTCTTAGCTGGTCTTTTCGGTGCTTTAGCTACTGCATTCTTAGCTGTAAAAGACAATGATTTACTATGGGACGGACCACTTAAAGAGTCTGGAGATAGAATAGGACAATTTATGGTTCAACTTGAATCAGTTGTAGTTGTTGGTCTATTCACACTTGTTGGTACTGTTGTAGTTTATTACATCGCTACTGCTTTAACTGGTGGTGCTCGTGTTGATGAAGAGTGTGAGACAATGGGTCTTGACGAATCAGTACATGGTGAAAAATATATGAACTCTTAACAGAGTTTGTGTTACAATTAAAAATAATTTTTTGGAGCAATACAAATGAAGAAAATTGAAGCGATAATTAAACCGTTCAAATTAGAAGATGTAAAAGATGCACTAGCTGAAATCGGAATTACTGGTATGACAGTTAGTGAAGTTAAAGGTTACGGTTCTCAAAAAGGTCACTCAGAGCTTTACCGTGGTGCTGAATATGTTGTAGATTTTTTACCGAAAATCAAAATGGAAATGATAGTTTCTGGTGATATGGTAGATAAAGTTACAAGTACAATAGTCGAAACTGCTCGTACTGGTAAGATCGGTGATGGTAAAATATTCGTTAGTGATATTGAAAAAATCATCCGTATTCGTACTGGTGAAGAAGATAGCGAAGCTATATAGTTTCAATCCTCTACACTTACACACACTCTTTGTGTGTGTTCCCTCTTAAAACTCTCTCATTTAATTTTTAACAAATATTTATTTAGCTAAACTCTCTTTTATTGACATATAAAGGGTAAAAAACATGTTAGAAGCTGATTTTAAATATATTATCGACACATTCTTCGCACTATTTTCTATGGTTCTTATAATTTTTATGGTTCCAGGATTCGCTATGCTTGAAGCAGGACTTGTTAGAACAAAAAATGTAACAAGTGTACTTACTATAAATGTAATGATTTATGCAGTTGCTTCGATGGCATTTCTACTTATCGGTTATGACCTAGCGTTTGGTACATGGGAAAATGATGGTATGAGTAAATGGGCAGCATTTATGTTTCAGATGGCGTTTGTAGGTAAAACTATAAATATTATGAGTGGTGGAGTCAGTGAGCGTGTTCGTATCATTCCTCTTGCAATGTTTGCAATTGTTATGGGTGGACTCATTTATCCAACAGTTGTAAATATTAGCTGGGGTGCAGATATTCTAGCAGGTACTATGTTAGATATAAATATGTATGACTTAGCTGGTTCTACTGTTATCCATTCTACTGGAGGATGGGCACTTCTAGCTGCTATTCTCATCATGGGTTCACGAAAGGGACGATATGTAAATGGCAAGATAAAAGTCATTCCAGCTTCAAATATTCCTCTTGTAGTTCTAGGCGCTTTTCTTTTATGGATAGGTTGGTTTGGTTTTAATGGTGGAAGTGTTGGAAGTATCTCTAGTATTGAGAATGCAGATGCAGTTGCTAAAACTATTATGAACACTAATACAGCTGGACTTGCTGGAGCATTAATTGCCGGAGTTTTGATGTATGTAAGATATAGATTGTTTGATATTACAATGATTTTAAATGGAGCACTTGGTGGACTAGTTGCTGTTACTGCGGGACCTGATCTTTATGATGTTTATACTCCTATTATTATTGGTCTTATTGGTGGTGCACTGGTTGTTTTTGCAGTTCCTATCTTTGATAAACTTAAACTAGATGATCCTGTTGGAGCACTTTCTGTTCACCTTGTTAATGGTATTTGGGGAACATTAGCCGTTGGAATATTTGTAGCTGATGTCTCTTTTATGGATCAACTTAAAGGTGTAGTAATTGTCGCTGTATTCGCATTTGTAAGCTCATACACAGTTCTTTTTATCATCAATAAAATAGTAACTTTTCGTGCAGAAGATGACGCTCAGCAAGAGGGAATGGATGTTAATGAGTGTGGTGTTGAATCCTATCCAGAGTTTAAACGTGCTATCTAGGGATTTCGTATAAGACTTACAAACTCTTTTATAATCTCTTTCCTCCTGCATGCTCTTCTTGTTGGGGGACTCTTTTTCTCCTATAAAGCTATCTCTTCTATCTCAAAAGAACCAGAAGAAAATATTGTCTGTATTAACTTAGCTTGTATGGTTGAGCACAAAGCAGTATTACATCAAAAAATTTCACAAGTTAAACCTAATAAAATAACTCCAAAAAAAAAGATTGAAAAAGTAAAGAAACAAAAATTACAAAAGAAAAAAGAAGTAGTAGTTAAAAAGATTATTGCTGAGATTACTGAGATAGAAGAAGATGAAAAGATAGAGCTATTACCAGAAGTGAAAAATGTAGAATCACATGTCCTAGTTACACCACAAAAAAATGCACTTATTATTAAAGACAATCCCATCCAAGCATCAGAAAATACTCCACAAGAAGAGTATGTAGATGAGAACTTAGCAAAAATAATAGAGCTACTTCAAGAAAATCTTTACTATCCACGACGAGCAAGAAAAAGGGGTATAGAAGGAGAGGTTACCGTGCATTTTAAACTATCTGTCAATGCTGAAGTTACCGAGGTTAAAGTTCTCTCTTCTGAGAGTGATATCCTGAGTCGTGGAGCGATACGAACTATTGAAGAGTTGTCTTTTAAATTTCCAAAACCAAAAGAAAATCTTGATTTGAGTGTGCCTATATATTATAAATTACAGTAGTTTGAGCTTAACTATCTCTCAACTTGCAATTCACTTTGAAGGAAGATTGGATAAAGCTCTTAATTTATGAAGTAATTAGATTTAGTTCAGACTTAATTTCTTTAATAGTCTTAGTGGTATCGCCTAAACAGCACCCTCCACTTGGGTTTAAAACTTCACAAGAGCATCCAGGATTTTCCATTTTTGCTTTAATATCTTCTAATGCAATAGTTTTTCCTGTTTTTTCTAATTCATCTTTTATTTTTTCTTTTGTCCATTCAAAACAGTAACATACTGTTGCAGGACTTGCCCCATCTTTTAATCCTACTACAACATTTATATCTTTTTGAGTGAAAATAGTTTCATCTCTAAAATAAATAGTTTTACAAGAGGGCGTCTTACAGTAGTAAAAACCATCAAAACAAGATAAGTTAGATTGATTTTCGGTCGTTATAAGTGCTTCCACTGTTTTACCTAAAACACCTTTTGCTTTTAAATGGCATTCTGGACATTCAACTTTACCTTTTGGTTGTGTTGTGCAACAATTATCTCCTTGAGTATTTGTATCCGTAGTACAAGATATATTCGCTTGTTTATTTGTTGAAAAAATCATAATAAATCCTTTTTTATTTACTTCCGCATTTCCCAGAGCCACATTTTCCTGCTCCACACTTTCCACCGCCACATTTGGAACTTTCTATTTTATGTTTAGTCATATTTATATTATTTATCTTATGTAATCCATCTTTATCTTTAAAACTGATAGGTTTGTATCCTGTTGTCGATATAGCTTTAGTGAGAGTATCTATATCTATTATACTTTTATCAAAACGAATAATTGCACTTTTCTTATCTGATGATGCTTTCACACTCCCGACAGCTCCAGTTTCAAGAACTACTTTTTCAATGGTAGCTTCACAAGCCTTACAAGTCATACCTTCAATATTAACTTCAATTCTTTGTAGATTTTGTTTTTGAATAACTATGGCTTCTTTATTACTTGAAATAAAAGTATCTCCCCAATATGGAAAAGATAACATTCCTCCAGAAAAGATAGTAATAATGACTAAAAATGTTGTGCTATACCAAAAAGATACATTTGCATTTTCATCTGAGTCACAAGCACACTCTATATCTTCTTTACTGGGTTTTAGTTTATCCCACCAAGCATAAGATAAAACTAAGATTGTAAGACCTATTAGATATGGACGAAATGGTTCCATCCATGAAAAAGTAGAAGCCATTCCCGTTGAACCAGCTAAAACTGCCAATACTGGTGTTATACAACATAATGAAGCCAGTATAGAAGTAATAATTCCTGTTAGCATTTTTTTATCAAACATACTTTATCCTTCAATTATTTTTTCTAATGTATTTAATAGATCTTCTTCGATAGAATAAAAAATAGTCATTCCATCTCTTTGATTTTTCAAGATACCACCATCTTTTAATTTACGAAGATGTTGCGATATTGGAGATTGTTTCATCTCTAAAACATCTGCCAAATCACATACACACATCTTTTCATAGCATAAAAATAGTCTTACTATCTTCAGTCGAACTTCATTTCCTAAGAGTGAAAATAATTTTGCTTTACTGTTAAGGGATTTACAATCCTCTTTGAGTAAAGACTTTGCATTTGCAATTAAATCATCATCTATTGTAACTCTGCAGCAAGAAAGTGAATCGTTCATCTTGTATCCTTATTAGTATATAAGCATATTCTAATATAGATAAGATTAAAGAGGCCTGGATTTTTTACAAACTTAGTATTTAATTAATGGAGTGGAATATTTGCTAACGATAAAGTAGCTATTAATACAAATTGTGTAAAGTGATAGAATAGGGGGGTAATTTTTAAGAAAAATAGAATTGCAATACTAGAAGTCTTTAATTGATTGTTTATGTGTGTGGTGACCCCGAGGAGAATTGAACTCCTGTGACATGGATGAAAACCATGGATCCTAACCGCTAGACGACGGGGCCACTAATGTAATAAAAATGGTGTCCTGTGATGGATTCGAACCATCGGCCACATCATTAAAAGTGACGTGCTCTACCAGCTGAGCTAACAAGACAGATTCTCTTTGTTAAGAGGGTGGAATTATAGACGAAAATAGTTTTAATGTCAAGAAAAATAGAGCTAAATTTTAATATTTAATTTTAGCCCTTACAAATACACTAGTTTAAGCTAAAATTATTCTAAGAAATAATTATAGTTTTGAATACTTATATCTTCTACTATATGTTTATTTATGATCGCTTTAGTATTACTTGTCCTAGGGATAGAAGTACTACCCATTAACAGATAGTGGGGATGAATTAAACTCTGGTAATATGCTATATTTCAAAGAGCATATTAGTAAATAATCATTTAAAGTTAAGTAAATAGAGATTACTGAAAAAACTCAAAAATAGCTCTATGTAAAGAAAGTTTATTTAGTAACGATTAACTCAAACGATATATACTATGCAAATAATAACTTTAAAAATAGGTCGTAAAAGTAATGATTAATAAAATACAAAAAGTGAAAGAAGAAGTAGCGAAGGTAGTTGTAGGACAAGAGAAAATGATAGATTCTCTTCTTATTGCACTTATGTGTGAGGGACATATCCTCATTGAAGGTGTTCCCGGACTTGCAAAAACAACTACTGTAAATGCACTTAGTAAAGCACTTGGACTTAACTTCAAACGTGCTCAGTTTACACCTGACCTTTTACCTTCAGATATCTTAGGTGCAGAGATTTACGATCCTCAAAATAATCAGTTTAAAATTAAAAAAGGTCCTATCTTTACTAATCTTTTACTAGCAGATGAGATTAATCGTGCACCTGCAAAAGTTCAGTCTGCACTTCTTGAAGTAATGCAAGAACAACAAGTAACATTAGGGGATACAACTTTTAAACTTGACCCTCCATTTTTCGTTATGGCTACTCAAAATCCTGTTGAACAAGAGGGTGTTTATCAACTCCCCGAAGCACAACTTGACCGTTTTATGCTCAAACTTGTAGTTGATTACAATACTAAAAAAGAAGAACTTGAAATTGCACGTCGTATTTCAAGTGGAAAGTTTGAAGAGATAAATGCAGTTTTAAGTGCTGATGACTTAGATGAACTTAAAGCGACTATTAAAAATATTCACATAGATGAAGAAGTAGAAGAATACATCATAGAACTTGTAAATGCTACTAGAAATCCTAGTGAGTATGGGCTTGAAGATATTTCTGAGTATATTCAGTTTGGTGCATCTCCTCGTGTAAGTATAGATATGTTTAAGGCTGTTAAAGCAATGGCATTTATGAGAGGTAAAGAGTTTGTAACACCAGTTGATGTAGCATACATCGCCAAAGAGCTTATGAGACACCGTATCGTTCTCACATATGAAGCTGAAGCTGAAGGTGTGACTACTGACGAAATCATCCAAAAAGTGCTTGAAGCAGTAGTGATACCATAGGTTGAAGTTGTGAGTAAATTACAAAAAATATTAGTTCGAGCTAGACGACAAGTTTTCTCAGAAATGGTTGGGAATAATCCTTCTATATTTCAAGGGGAAGGTTATGATTTTATCGAACTTCGTGAGTATATGCCAGGTGATGATATTCGTCATATTGACTGGAATATCACTGCTAAACTCCAAACACCATATATAAAGATATTTCGTGAAGAGAGAGAGTTAAATGTAGTTGTAGCTTCTGTTCTAAATGGTAGTGTACACTTTGGTTCTAAAAAGTTTAAACAAGATGTTATTGCTGAAGTTGTAGCATCACTCTCTTTTTCAACACTTAAAAATGGTGACCTACTAAGTTCTTATATCTTTACAGACAAGATGATTAGTAACTCTAAACCTAGTAAAAAACTTAATCAGATTCAACGTAGTGTTGAAGAGATCTTGGCATTTGAAGCACTCAATCAAAAAGTAGATTTTAAAATAATCTCTAGCACACTCTTTAAACGCTTAAAAAGAAAATCTCTTATTATAGTGGTGGGTGATTTTTTTGAGATACCTGACTTTAGATTACTTGCTAAAAAACATGAAGTTGTGGCTATTATTGTTCGTGACCACTTAGAAGAAAAACCACCTGAAATGGGATTCAGTTCGTTAATTGATCCTGAAACTGGAGTGGCTTTAGAAGGCGACTTCAATAGCTTTAGTGTTAAGACTTATGCTGCGAGAGTTCATGCTCATGATAGAGAACTCTATGGACAGCTTAGGAAAGATCAAGTGCGTTTTACAAAGGTCTATACAGATTCAAACGCTAGTGTAGCTCTTCGTAGACTTTTTGAGGGACGATAATGCAAGAAAAATCAAAAATTTTTGATATACCACTTCACGATATTAAGCCACTTATCGAGATACAAGAGTACTCCTTTGAGTATTTAGTCCTTGTCAGTCTATTAGGAGCTTTAGTATTGATGGGTGTATCTTATTTGTTCTATGTTTATTTTAGAAATAAAAACAAGTTTAACATTCGATCAGAACATCTACAACTATTAAATGCTATCTCTTTAGAAGAGACAAAAATAGCAGCTTACCGTATAACTCAATATGGTGCTACCTTTAAAAATGATTCTGATCGACATGCGAAAAACTTTGAAGTTCTTGTAGAAAATCTTGAAGCATATAAATACAGAAAAGATGTAGATCAGTTTGATGAAGATACTAAACGCCAGTTTGAAAGATATCTTGGAATGATTGATGTTTGATGGTATCTACTTTGAGTTTTCCCGACTACTTTTTTTAATCTTTTTTTTCATAGCTTGTGAAACCTTATGTAAGATGAAACTTCCATCTCTATATTTTCCTCATGTAGCACAGTTTATGAAAAGAAGTGTGAGCAGTTCTAAACTAATTTTTTTCTTAAAATGGACGGCCATTGTTATGATGATTTTAGCATTCATGTCACCTGTAAAAGATGAACCTTATGAGCTAGAGCCAAAAAAAGGTCATGAAATAGCCATCATAGTAGATGCCTCACAGTCTATGCAAGCTCGTGGATTTGACATGAGTAATCCAGGTGCAACTCGTTTTGATGTTGTAAAACAAATCGTTAGAGATTTTATTACAACTAGAAAAACTGATAATATGGGACTTGTAGTCTTTGGCTCTTACTCCTTTATAGCTTCTCCTTTAACCTATGATGAAAATATTCTCTCCGGAATAGTTTCACAACTTCAAATTGGAATGGCAGGAAAGTATACAGCACTTTATGAGTCTTTAGCCCAAGGTGTAAATCTACTAAAGATGAATGAGTCAAAATCAAAGATAGTGATACTATTAACAGATGGTTTTTCAACTCCAGGAAAAGATAAGATACCTTTAGATGTAGCGATAGATATGGCTAAGAAGGAAGGTGTTAAAGTCTATCCTATTGGGATTGGTAACTCAGGTGAATATAACCAAGCAGTACTTCTGCGCATTGCAAAAGAGACAGGTGGAGTGGCGTTTGGAGCATCGAGTGGTAGAGAACTAGCTTCTGTGTATGAGAAGATAAATGAGTTAGAAAAAGTTGAGATTAAAAATGAAACTTTTACATATCTTCAGTATTATTATTTTTATCCACTTTTTATAGCCTTAATCTCTTTGATGCTTTATGTTTATCTTAGAAATAGACGAGGGAGTAACTAAATGAGTTTTTTACATCCAGAATTTTTGTACTATATGTTGCCACCGATGTTTATACTTTTTGGACTACTACTAACACAAAAAACACAAGAAGAGAGTTTCTTCTCAACTGAAGTAATGGAAAAGTTAAGAGTAAGTGCAAACACCTTAACACTCCAAGCTAGAAATGCACTTTTTTTACTCATAGGGATTTTGATAGTTTTATCACTTTCCGGTCCTGTTATAGATGAAGGAAAGGTAGAAATAAAAGCTAAAAGTACAGATATCATGATAGCTCTTGATATCTCAGATTCCATGCTTGGTGAAGATGTTTACCCTAATCGCCTCAAATTAGCAAAACAAAAAGCTCTTACACTTTTAAAGTCAGGTCCATCTCAGAGAGTTGGAATCATCGCTTTTGCACAAAATTCTTATCTTGTTTCGCCTTTGAGTTTTGACAGCAGTGCAGTTGCTTTTTTACTTAGTGCCTTAGATACAAACTCCATAACGGAAAAAGGAACAAACTTTTTATCAATGCTTGAAGTAGTAGATAAAAGTATAGAGACTGAGTCAAACAAATATCTTTTGATTTTAAGCGATGGTGGAGATAGTGAAGACTTTAGCAAAGAGATAGCATTTGCTAAAGAGAAAAATATTGTTGTATTTGTTCTTGGTTTAGGTACAACAAAAGGTGCACCAATAAAACAAGCTACTGGTGAGTTTATAAAGTACAATGGTGAAATCATCATCTCTAAACTTAATGAAGAGATTCAAAATTTAGCGATTAAGACAGGTGGTGTTTACATTAAGAGTGTCAATTCAAATGCTGATGTAAAAGCAATGTTAAAAGAGATAGAGTCTCATAGTGAGAAAAAAGATTTAAAATCTCAGATTATTAATCGATATATTCCTCTCTTTTATTACCCTTTAGGCTTAGCACTGTTACTTCTCTTAATAGCTACATCTTCGATGAGTAAACGTGAGAAAGTACATCTTCCTTTAGCACTATTTATGATTTTTTCTTTTATTTCACCCTCTCAGGTAAATGCTGGTTTACTGGACTTTATGGAGTTAGATAAAGCTAAAGTTGCCTATGAAAAAGGGGAGTATAATAAATCTCAAAAAATATATGAATCTTATGAGCAGAGTACAAAAAAAGCAGATGTCAATTACAATATTGGCAATACCTTCTATAAACAGGGAAAGTATAAAAAAGCAATTGAATCATATAAAAAAGCTGCATTTGATGAGGAAAAGAGTAGGGCAAAGAACTTGGCTAACCTAGGAAATGCTTATGTGAAAAATGGCAATGAAAAAGAGTTTTCTAAGGCTGTCGAGGCTTATGAAGAGTCATTGAAAATTGAAGAAGATAGTGAGATACAAGAGAATTTAAAAGCCCTTAAAGAGTTTCTTAAAAAGAGAAAAGAAGAGAAACAAAAGAAAGATAAGAAAGATACAAAACAAAATAAAGACAAGAATAAAGACAACGAAAAGAAAAATTCTGATAAAGAGGATAAAAAGAAAAATTCTGAAAAGTCAGATAAAAAGAATGATGACAAAGATAAGAAAAAGTCTGATGAAAAAAGTGATGATAAAAAGTCTGATGAAAAAAAATCAAATGAAGATAAAAAGCAAAAAAAAGTGAAAGATAAAGCAGAGGAACTAAAAGATAAGAACTCTACATCCCCACAAGAGTCAGCTCCAAAAGAGATGCAGGATGTAATGAGTGATGAAGAAGAGAAGAAGTGGTTAAGAAAGCTTTCAAATGAGCATACTACTTACCTTTACAGACTAAATGAAACAAATAATATAGAGGATGATTCAAATGAAAAACCTTGGTAAAATACTCCTAACTTTAAGCCTATTAGTAAATGTGGCGTTTGCAACTGTAACAGCTAAGGTTGAACCTAGAAATATTTATGAAGGAGAGAGTGCTACATATGTATTAACTGTAAGTGGCGGTAAGATTAAAAAACCACTTATAAGTGATATATGTGGTAATGATATAACTGCTACATCTTCTCAAACAAGTATAGAGTCAGTAAACGGAAGTTATAAAAAAAGTTATACACTCTCTTATCAGTTTGTACCTAGAAAAAATTGTACTATTTCTGGTGTTGAAGTCGAGATTGACTCAAAAATAGAAATTGCGAATAGTGTTGATGTTACTATTAAACCAAGGACACAAGACTTTAAAGCTAACTTTATTCTGTCCTTTTCAACTCCCAAAAAAGAGCTTTATATTGGTGAGCCTTTTGAGTTGACACTCCTTCTAAAACAGCGTCATGGTGCAGAGGCGATTGATAGCAAATATTTAGCACCTAAGTTTAAAGGTTTTTGGATTAAGTCTGAAGATGCTGCTAAACGAGTTGATGATGGTGAGTTTATAGTGACAAAAGTTGTCTACACACTAGCACCTCAAAGAGAAGGGACACTACACATAGAGCCTGCTACCCTTAAAATTGCACAAAGAACAGGTGTAAATAACTGGGGTACTTTTAGACCTCAAGTTAAATGGCAAACTTACTATTCAAATATACTAGACATTACATCTAAAACTCTTCCAAATAATGCAAAAATTATAGGTGATTTGAGTTTAAACGCTAGTGTTGAGAATCAAAATATTAATCCAAATGAACCAGTAAACCTTACAATTACAGTTAGAGGAGAAGGTAATCTTGAAGATATTGAGAGTTTTAAACCTTATATAGATAATGTAAATATTTTTGATGAAAAAATAGTTGTAGATAAAAATATACTCACACAGAAGTTAGTTTTTGTAAGTGATAGGGACTTTATTATTCCATCATTTGAACTTGTTTACTTTGATGTTAATGCACAGGCTCTTAGAAAATTGAAAACTGAGCCAATAGAGATTAAAGTCAAGGGTAGCGCTATTAAAGATGAGCTAAATATAAAAAGAGAAGAATCAACTATAGATAAAGTCGTTGAAGTAAACTCTTCAACAAGTGAAATAGTTGGAAATAACTATCTATATATTTCAATAGCTTTTATAATAGGTCTTGTTTTAGGAGTACTTATAATGTTTTCAAAAGTAGGAAAGTCAGATAAAAAAACTAAGAAGTTAGATATTAAGAATGAAAAATTACTTTTGATAAAGCTTCTTGCCTTTAAAGATATTGATAATGATGTGGCTAAAATAGTAGATATTTTAGAAAATAATATTTACTCAAACACTAAACAAGTAGTCGATAAGAAACTCTTAAAAGCAATAATTAAAAAATACGATATATCTTAATCAAGTATATCGTGTAATTTATTTCCATCTTTCATCTCTTGATGAACTCTTTCCCAATCATCACTCTCTATAGCTTTTTTGAGTTGAGAAAGCTCATCTTCAAAAATAGTTATAGCTTCGAGTAAGTTAGTCTTATTCTGTCTAAAAATATCCTCCCACATATAGGGTGAGCTTTTAGCTAAACGACTCATAGAACGATATCCACCGGCTGCCAGTGCTAAGATATTATGTTTATTCTCTTGTCTCATTACTGTATTCGCTATAGAGTATGAGATAGCATGAGGCATATGAGATATAAATGCTGCATGACGATCATGCTCTTTTGCTCTCATAAAGCTTATTTTCATATTTAAAGAAGAGAATATTTTTTTAGCTACATCACTTTGAAGTTTTCCACTATCTTCTAAGTCACAAAGAACGACAACTTTATCTTCATAGAGACCTTCTATTGCAGCTGTGGGACCAAAATTTTCAGTACCAGTCATAGGATGTGCAGCTATGAAGTTTTTACGTATTAGGGTAGGTACTGATGAGACTATTTTCTCTTTAGTACTTCCAAGGTCGATAATAGTAGTATCTTTGTCAACATCGGTAAGCTCATTTAATGAAGCAATTACACCGTTTACTGGAATAGCTAAAAATATGACATCACACTTTTTTATCTCAGAAAAACTAGCGATAGAGTCAACTAAACCGAGTTCAATAGCTTGAGAAGTATGTACCTCATTATGATCATATCCAACGATACTTGTTATATAGTCTTGTTTCTTTAGACTGAGTGCTAGTGAACCACCCATTAAACCTAAGCCGATAATAGCTACTTTCATATTTATTCTCTTATTTTATTTGTAAAATTATACTCAATTTACCCTAGATTAACCTCATAATGGGTAAAATCTCTTCTAATTTTAACTATGGAATATCAATGAGAATATTTTTAACACTTTTTCTACTTCTTTTTACAACAACTCTCTTTGCACAGACAATTAAAACTATCAAATATGATGGTATGGTACATATCTCAAAGCCAGTAGCATTAAGAATGCTTACCTTTGAAGTAGGTGATGATATAGATAAGAAAAAAATAGATGATGCAATTAAGAAATATTTTAAACAGGGATACTTCAACGATGTATGGGTCGAAATTGATGGTTCAGATTTAACATTCTTCTTTAAAGAAAAAGCAATTATTTCTAAGGTAGAACTTCAAGGATGGAAAGAGAATGATGAAGATATTAAGAATTCAATCATTCAGATAAAAAAAGGGACACTTTTCAATGAAAAGACACTTCAAGATGCAAAAAAACGTATAATTGAAGCTATATCTCAAGAAGGAAAAATCGACTCAGTTGTTGAGATAAAAAAAGAGTATCTTGAAAATGGAAGTATTAAAGTAACATTCATAGTAAATGAAGGTGAAGAGATCATCATTGAAAAACTTCAATATAGTGGTGTTTATGGAATTGACCCTGATGACTTTAACTCAGTGATAGCAAATAAAGAACATCAGTTTATGGGTTGGTTCTGGGGTCGTAATGATGGGAAAATGTCTCTTCGTGATTTAGAATATGATAATCTTAGAATCCGCGATTACTATATGCAGTATGGTTACTTAGATGCAAAAATTGAAGCACCATTTGTTCGTGTGAATTTTAACCATTATACTGCTGATATGAGTTACCAGATAGAAGAGGGTGAACCATACACTATTAGAAAAGTGACTATTGATCAAGTAACCGATGTTATTGATAACGAAATTTTAAAAGCTATTATCACACTTAGAGAAGGTGATACATTCAATATTAAAGCTTTTCGTGAAGATGCTGAGCGTATTAAAACTCTGATTGCAGATAGAAGTTATGCTTATGTTCAAGTTGTACCAGATTTAAAAAAGAACAAAGATGATCATACTGTTGAAGTTGTTTTTAAAATCAATCCCGGAGATAAAGTAAGAATTCGTGATGTAGTTATCTCTGGAAATACTAGAACACTAGATAGAATTATTCGTCGTGAACTCTATCTTGGACCGGGTGATATGTACTCTCTAACTGACCTTAAAGATTCTCGTAATGCTCTTGGGCGTTTAGGATTTTTTGAAGGGACTACCATCGAAGAAAAACGTGTTAACAATCAAAGTATGGATTTAGTTGTAAAACTAAAAGAAGCACCAACTGGTAATATTCAGTTAGGTGGTGGTTATGGTTCTTACGGTGGTATCTTAGTTAGTATCGGTGTAAATGATAGAAATGTTTGGGGTTCAGGTATAAATGTTGGAGTAAAGGCTGAAAAGTCAGAAACAACAGAGTCTTACTCTTTTAACATCTCTAATCCTCGACTTAATGATAGTGACTTTAGTGGTAACTTCTCAATCTATCATTCTATGTATGAGTATAATGACTATTCTGTTATAACCGATGGTGTAAGTGTTGGTGTTGGACATAGATTTGGGCGTTTTATTTCTGGATATGTTGGTTATGGATACTCTAAAAATGATTATGACTTCTCTAATCTTGATGGCAATACAACACTTGATACATTTTATTTGCAGCCTTATACGAAAAGTGGTGTAACTATTAGTGCTAAATGGGATAATACAGATGACTTCTATCTCCCTCGTCAAGGGTTTGAACTCTCTCAAAGTTTTGAAAAAACAGGTCTTGGTGCAGAAGCAAACTTCTTAAAATCAAGAACAAACTTTGGAAAATTTTCAGGATTAGAGAGCTATATCGGATTTGATGCTATTTTTAGATACAAGGCTAGATTAAATGTAGTAATAGATAATGGTTACATTCCTCTTGCTGAGAACTTTTATATGGGTGGTATTGGTAGTGTTAGAGGGTATGAATCTTACTCTCTCTCTCCTGGTTTTCTTGATTCGACTGCAAGTAGAGGTTATAGGCTAACTGGTGGTGAAAAAACATTCTCTAACTCTTTAGAGTTAAGTATGCCTCTTATCCCAAAAGCTAAGATGCGTATAGTATTATTTGTTGACTGGGGATTTATTGGTAATGAAGATATAACTGAAATCTCTCGTGGTGGTTATGGAGCAGGTTTAGAGTGGTTCTCTCCTGTTGGACCAATCCAGCTTATGTTTGCAGCACCATTAAATGAAAATAATGGTAATCCTCCTGGGATTGAGGACAGAACATCAAGCTTTGAGTTCACAATGGGACAGAGATTTTAATCTCTTGTCCTAAACTTTCTAAGAACTAAAGACTACTTGAAACTCTTTATTGGAACACTCTAATTTCCCAACAGCCTCTTTTGTTATATATATATTATTTTTGGAATTAATTTCTAGTACACCATCTTTAAATATCATGTCAAAATCAATATTTCGTGGTCTATGACTTAGTAGAGAGATACTTAAAGAGAGTATGAAACTAAGAGAATTAGTCATCTGTGTTTGAGGTAGAAAAGCTTTATATTTCTCTATGTGAGACTCAGTAGGAAGTTTACTTTTAGCATACTTACAAAGAGTAGCTATAAGGGTATTGCTCTTGTGTGTAAAGCCATACTCTAGCGCATTTTGTATAAGGTAGTATGTATGTTTATTTTGAGAGAAGAAGTGAACACTACTTCCTGTCGGATACACTTTAGCTGCGAGAGCTAATTCGTATCTATAAACTTTGTCAATATTTAAAAACTCATATGTTAAGTCAAATATTTTCTTAGTTAGCGAGTTAAGTTGTGATGAAAAAGCAGTATCGCTAATATGAGTATCTAATAGATATTTTACGGATGTATTATAGTTATGTGGGAACTTGTCTTTAGAGTTTCTGAGTAGATCACTTAAGTAGACACCCTCCCTAACACCAACACCACTTGTAATTACTTTTTGTATACTAACTCTTGATAAAAGACATTTTAGTATAAGAGCCCCTGGTTTGATAACATCATATCTATTACTTTTGATATAAAGTTTTGAGAGAGTCTCATCATCATTAGCATTCAAAATAGACTCTATATATTCATTAAATCTATCAACATTATATTCGTAAGCATGAATCTTATTAAGAGGATACTCCTCTTCTTTCATCATCGCAGTTGAAATAGCTCGAAAAGTACCACCAATACCGATAAGTGTACTTATGTTTTCGCAGGAGAGCTTATCAAGTTGTAAGTTTATGTACTCTATAGCACCCACTATATCATTAGAATCAAAATAGAGCTCTTTAAGACGTACTGTACCTAACTTAAGAGATAAAGTCTCTGTTACAGAGTCTCCATCTATAAAGCTAAATTCTGTAGATCCACCACCGATGTCAATACTAAGAGCATTCTTTTGTTTTGGAAGAAGATTCGCACAGGCGATAGCTCCAAAGTAGGCTTCTTTTTTTCCACTAATTATTTTGATGTTTAGTTTGAGTTCTTTTTTTACTTTGTTTGTAAATAGTTTTTGATTTGGTGCATCACGGAGGGCAGATGTAGCTACACAGAAAAGTTTTCTAACTTTAAATGCATTACAGATAGTTAAAAAGTTAGCCAATGCATCGAAAGTCCTCTGCATTGGTAACTCTTGAAGATTTCCATCAAATTTGTAAGCATCTTGAGAGATTCTTACTTTTGATTTTTCTTCATGAAGAAGATGAAAAGCATAGCGAGATGTTTTCTCATAAACAACCATTCTAACAGAGTTAGAACCTATATCTATGACACCAACTCTCTTTGCCAACTTCTTACTCTTCCATATCTAAGTTTTTAGCCTTAAACTGAAGTTCGGCAATAGATTCAACATTGTCTTTATCTGGAACAATACAGTCAACAGGACATACTGAGATACAAGCAGGTTCATCATAAACACCTACACACTCAGTACAACGATCTGGATCGATAAAGTAGATAGGGTCTCCCTCTTCGATAGCTATTGTTGGACACTCTTCTCTACAAGCATCACATGCTATACATTCGTCATTTATTATTAGAGCCATTAAAAAACCTTATATTCTTACTTATTATTTTCGTGTCCGATTTATAACTAAATAAAGCTTTAATATTTTTTAAATAGCTTACTTATTTCTAGGAATTATACAAGATAGTTTAGAGTTTAGCTGAAGTGAAGCGATTGTACCCTCAATTCCATCATCTCTATTAACTAGTTTTATCCTTGCACCAAGGGCATCTGCTGCACTTTTTGCGAGAAAAAGACCTAGCCCCACACCAGGTTTATTTCCTTGGCGTTTAAATGGAGCAAATAAATCCATACCTTCGTCAATTCCACATCCTTCATCTACTACTTCTATAAGTAAACCAACATCATCTTGAGAGCTTCTAAGGGTAACAGATTTATCAACTGGAGTAAACTTAAGAGCATTTTGTAAAAAGTTTTGAATGATTTGGTTGAGTAGACTTACTTGAAGTGTAGCCATAAATCCAGAGGGTTCAAAACTCATGTGTAAAGTTTTCCCTTCATTAGCTGCTAAAAGTTGAAAATCGTCTGCTTTTTGTTTTAAGATAGCAATAATATCTACTTCAACGGGTTTATCCAGTTGTGCTCCTTCCTGACGTCCTATATTTAAAATATTTGAGACGATGATATTCATCTCATCAATAGTTTTATTTGTAACTTTTAGGGCATCTATATACTCTTCCGGTGAACGTTTCTTTATAAGTGTAACTTGGTTTTTTAGTTTTATAACTGCAAGTGGTGTTTTGAGTTCATGAGCTGTCCCTATAAAGAGTTCTTTTTGGTACTTAACGAAGTTTTGTATTCTGGAAATTAAATGGTTTATTGTCATTCCAAGTGGTTCAAACTCTTTAGGAAGTGCTTCTACATTTATAGGTCTCATTAGATGCTCATTCATATTTGCGAGTTTATAGTTTATCAATTTTAGAGGTCTTACTAGCATTTTTGAAAGAGCTATAGCATAGAGTAAAACAAGAAAAAAGCCTGCAATATTAATAATAAAGATATATTTAATTATTTTATTAAGAAGTCGTTTTGTTGTACTTATATCCTTTGTAATTTTAAGATAAGAACCATTTTTGATATTAAAAGGGTAGATGAGAGTAAGGGATGTTCTTCTCTCTTTTGTTGTTTCATACTCGGCTATATCAACATTCTTATTTTTAAGATATATTATTTCAATATTAAGTGAAAAAAAGTTTTCTGAGTAGTCTTCATCTAGATAAAAAATTGATTTGTTATTTGTGATATTCTTTGCATAGACTAGCAGTTCATTATATTTATCATCATGAATTGATCGTTCTATAAAAAAGTATAAAAGTGCTGAAAATGTAAGTATAAGAGCAGCTGAAGATATTATGAGTTGTATTAAAAAGTTTTTGCGGATACTGCGTTTAGTGAACATGAAAATAATCCCAAATTTAAAGATTTGAGATTATATCATTTTAGAGGTTAAAGGATTAGTTTAACTCTTTTGGGAAACAAAATCTATAACCACGACGACGTACAGTCTCAATAGTTGTAATGTTTAATGGTTTATCCATTTTTTGTCTAATTTGGTTAATCGCAACTTCAATTACATTTGGAGTAACGAGCTCTGGTTCTTCCCAAATTGCGTCAAGAAGTTGTTCTTTAGAAACGATCTGATCACGGTGACGAGCAAGGTGAGTAAGAACTTCAAAAGGTTTACCTTTAAGTTCAATCTCTTGTTCTTTATATGTGATTTTTTCTTCTTCAGGATTGATAGTTAAGTCTTCAATTTCGATGATGTTCGATCCACCAAAACGTAAACGTGCTTCAATACGAGCAACAAGAACATCAAAATCAAATGGTTTTCTGATATAGTCATCAGCACCAGCACGAAGTGCTTCGATTTCACTTTCATTATCATCTCTTGCAGAGATTACAACTACTACAGTTTTTGGAGTGTTTGACTTGATGTCTCCGATGATATCAACTGAGTTGCCATCTGGTAACATCCAGTCCATAAGAACTAAATCGTAGTTACGGATGTCAAGATAGTATTCACCATCTTTAAGTGTTTCAACAACATCACTTTGGTAACCAAACTCTTTTAGTCCCTCAGCAAGCATTTTGTTTAATGTTACTTCATCTTCTATGATTAGAATGCGCATTAATAATTTCCTGTATATGAATATTTTGGCGAAATGATAGCGTAATTTTAGGTTACTTTAAAGTTTTTTTCAATTTTCTTTAAAAAAAAATGAAGTTTGGATTAAGAATTGAATTTATAAAAATCACTCAAACTGACTGTACAGTCGGGCATTATTGAAGGTTTTGTTATTTTGAGTGATAGTGTATTTATTTTGATAAATTCTTTTTTAAGTTTTTGAGCGACAAATAATAAAGCATCTTCTAAAAGTAGAAATTTCTCTTTTAGCATTGTTGATTTGATTAGTTCACTTACCTCTGCATAATTTATAAATTGATTCTGTGCATATATATATTCTATTTCAAGGTTAATAATGACATTTTGAGGGGTAGTTCTCTCAAAGTCTAAAATTCCAATTATAGTTTGAAATTTTAAATCTTCGATATGAATAGTCATTAAACGACACGCTTCTCTTCACCCTTGAATAGGCGAATAATATTTGGGATGTGTTTGTAAAATAAAATAAATACAATAAGAACTACAGGTGCATGAGCCATCTCTTGGTGAATGTAAAAACTGGAAACAAGAAGAGCTAAAACACCAGTTAGTGATGAGATAGAAGAGATACGAAGTGTCTTAGCTAAAACTACCCATACTACTAAAGCAATAAGTGTCTCTTGGGGTAACATAAACATCATCACCCCCATACCAGTAGCAATACCTTTTCCACCTTCTAAACCTAAGTAGGGTGAAAAACAGTGACCTATTACAGCTAAAAGAGCGATACCCCAAAGAGTTGCCTCACTCATACCCATAAAGTGAGCTACAGCTAAAACTGCCACACCCTTAATCGCATCAAGTGCTAAAGTGGCGATACCAAGCTTTTTAGCCAAAGCCGGATTTGTCTCTTTAACAACTCTTAATACATTTGTGGCACCGATACTACCACTACCACTCGCCTTAACATCAACACCAGCAAATTTCTTTGCTAAGAGAAGACCAAAAGGGATTCCACCGATTAAATAAGCAGCTATAAAAAACTGTATATTTATATTGAATAAAAAGTCCATTAATTACCTTAGAGTAAATTTTCTTGTATTTTACTCTTCTAATGGTAAGAAGCATATTAAGTTGAGATCGTGATAAATATATACATATTCATTTGTTTTTAGTTTCTGTTTTTTTAAGTTTTAATCTGATAATATTACATTTGATAAAATGATGAAAGGGAATCAAAAAAATGAAAAAAATAATACTATTAAGTCTATTGACTGCTTCTGTATTAATGGCTGATCCATTAGTAAGTTACCCAGGTACAAAAGCAAAAGGTATGGGTGGTGCTTTTACTGCTATAGCTAATAATAACTCAGCGATGTATTTTAATCCAGCAGGTATGGTTGATTTTGATTCTACAAAGGATAGAACAATTTTTACTGCTGAAGTAGGTACTGGTGGAGCATTTGATGTTAGTTCAACATCTACCGAACCAGTTTCAAGTACATTTAACTATTTTGTTGCAGCTGGTATAACAAACCCAGGATACGGTTTAGGTATAGCAGTCTATTCTCTTTATTCGATTACTGCAAATGTGAAAGATCCTAATGACTCAACTAGGTATATTACAAAAGATCAAGATATCAGTGCACTTTCTGTTTCTGCTGCTTATGCACTTACTAACCAAATGTATCCGTGGGGTGGAGCAATCTCAGTAGGTGCAACTATTGGAATGGCATTTAGTGGAGGAGGTTTAATTAATTATGAAACTACAGATGAAGATGGCACAGTAAGTAATAATTATGATGACTCAACCTTAGATCAGAGAGGTTTTTTTGGTGCAGTTGGTATTAAAGCACGTGTATATAAGTCAATGACATTTAATGTTGACTTGGGTGCAAACTATAGATCAGCAGCAAGTTTAGATAGTGTGCATGATAGTTCAAATTCAACAACTGCTCCAGTTAATGGTATGGATATGCCTTCAGAAATAGCCTATGGTATGGCAGCTATGTACTTAACTGAACATGGTGTTTTTACAGTTTCTGTTGATAAAAAAACCACAGGTTATAAAGAATCAACATCTCCATCAAATAGTGATATGATTTTTGGCTTAAATGACTATGACACATTGGCATTTGGAGTTGATTTTTCTAGTCCTATTTTTCAACTAAGAGGTGGTCTATATGAATCAACAGAAGTTGTAGATGGAGTAAATTCTAACACTTTAAATATTTCAGGTTACACAGTGGGTGCGGGATATGTTTTCACAAAAGAGATCAATATCGAACTTTCTTTAGATAATAAAACATATGAATTCCAAAATAGAGATGACAAAAGTGAATTATTTGGTTCACTTTCTTTAAACTTTGCATTTGAGAACTAAGTAGTTATCAAAACTTTACACCTTTTTTAAACTAAATCAAAAATCCGATATAATAACATCAATTATAATTTATAGGATGTCTTTTGCAGTTTACAAACGAAGAATTAAAAATAAAAATAGATGAATTAAAGAAAAAATTAGATGTAACTGTTGTTGCTCACTTCTATCAACGTGATGAAGTTTTTGAAGTAGGGGACATCACAGGTGATTCTCTTGAACTTGCTATGAGAACAAAAGCAGATGCTGCAGAGTATGTTCTGTTCTGTGGTGTTGGTTTTATGGGGCAAAGTGTAAAAGTACTCTCTCCTCATAAACGTGTAGTTATGCCAAAGGTAGCTTGTTGTGCAATGGCTAAAATGATAGATGGACTGATGTTTGACAATGCTGTTAAAGCTCTCAACGATGCAGGCATAGAAAATGAAAATATATTACCTATAACTTACATCAACTCAGATGTAGCTGTAAAAGCAAAAGTTGGTGAGATGGGTGGGCTTGTTTGCACTAGTTCAAACGCCAAGGTTATCATCACAAATGCTCTTAAGGAAGGAAAGAAGATTCTTTTTGTGCCAGATAGATGTTTAGGTCAAAATATTGGGAATCAGATGGGACTCAAATCTTGTGTGATTGGTGATGGAAGTGATTTAAAAGAGTCTGACATCATCTGTTTTGACGGTTTTTGTTCTGTTCACCAACTTTTTACTCTTGATGACATCAAGTTTTATCGTAAAAAATTCCCAGGGATTTTGATAGCTACTCACCCTGAGTGTGACCCAGCTATCTGTGATGCAAGTGACTTTGTAGGTTCAACATCACAACTTATTAAATATATTGCAGACTTACCAGTGGATCAAAAAGTAGCAGTAGGTACAGAGTTTAACATGGTAAACCGTCTTCGTGCTAAAAACACATATGTACTAAGTTCTACAAAACCAGAGTGTCCTACTATGAATGAGACAACTTTAGAAGATGTTTATGTAACACTTAAAGCTATTGATGATGGTGAGCCTATAAATGAGATACAAATAGATGAAAACACTCAAAAATGGGCAAAAATTGCACTAGAGAGAATGTTGGCATTATGATAGAAGAGTTTGTAAGAGAATCATTAGCTGAAGATGTTGGTCGTGGTGACCTTTATGCTTTAGTCGAACCTGCGATAAACGCTAGTGCAAAAATCATTGCCAAAAGTGATGGTGTAGTAGCTGGTGTGAAATACATCAATATTTTAGCATCACAAGAGAAGTTTGAAATCACTTGGCTAAAAACTGATGGAGAGAATTTTGTTAAAGGTGACTTACTTGCAACTCTAAACGCTGACTCTCACACACTACTCAGATGTGAAAGAACAGTTCTTGATATGTTGCTTCATGCAAGTTCAATAGCTACTCTTACAAGAAAATATGTCCAACTGATAGAGCCATACGGTGTTAAACTTCTTGATACAAGAAAAACAAGACCTCTTTTAAGAGTTTTTGAAAAGTATGCAACTCGTACAGGTGGCGCTGTAAATCATAGAATGGGTTTAGATGACTCACTCATGATAAAAGACACACATCTTAAAACTATTAAAAATTTAAAAGCTTACATAGCCCAAGCAAGAAAAAAAATCCCTTTTACGGCAAAAATAGAAGTGGAAGCTGAAACATTTGAGATAGCTAAACTGGCGTTTGATGCAAAATGTGACATAGTAATGTGTGATAATATGACTGCTCAGCAGATAAAGGAAATAGTAATGTTTAGAGATGAAAACTATCCACATATCCTTCTTGAAGCAAGTGGAAATATTTCACTTTCAACAATAGAGTCTTATGCAAAGTCTGGAGTAGATGCCATAAGTTCAGGCTCTTTAATCCATCAAGCTAACTGGATTGACCTTTCTATGAAGATGGATTAGAACTATTGGGTTTGGAGTAGTTTATGGCTGATGATGCTGAAAAAACAGAAGAACCCACCGACAAGAAGATTGAGGATGCCAGAAAAGAGGGTAATGTACCTAAGTCTCAAGATACCTCAGGTGTTATCACTCTTTTTGTAGCTATATTAGCTATTTTAATGCTCTTTCCTTTTATTGCCGATCATATGCTTAAACTTTTTAAGTATTACTTCTCACTTGTTGGAACTCCTTTAGATAAAAATTTCATGTTAGATATTGCAATTGTTACTTTCCAAGAAGTTCTTTTAATGGTCATTCCTTTAGCTGTTTCTGTAGCTATCGCTGGTGTGATTGCAGCATTAGCACAGTTTGGGTTTTTGTTTACTACCAAGGCAATAATGCCTGATTTTAAAAAGTTAGATCCTATTAAAGGAACTAAAAATTTATTTAGTATGAAAAAATTGATAGAGGGTGTGAAAATAACCTTTAAGGCACATATTACACTTGGAGTCGGGTTTATATTTTTCTTTCTTTTTATTAAAGAATTACCAACTGTGGCACTTTTTAGTCTAACTGATCAACTAGAGTGGTTAAAAGATAAGATGATTATCATTGCTCTTGTAATGCTACTTGTGATTTTTATTTTTGCCCTTATTGATATTGTAATAGTACGTAAACAGTACTTTGATGGTCTTAAAATGTCAAAGCAAGAGATCAAAGATGAGATGAAAAGTATGGAAGGAGATCCTCTCATCAAGGGGAAAATTAAGCAAAAACAGATGGAAATATCTCGTCAAAGAATGATGTCTGAAGTTCCAAATGCTGATGTAATTATTACCAATCCAACTCATTATGCAGTTGCCATACAGTATAAAGAAGGAACGAATGCTCCAGTTGTTGTAGCTAAAGGAGTAGATCATCTAGCTCAACAGATAAAAAAAGTAGCACGTGAAAATGAAGTACATATTATTCAAAATCCTCCACTAGCAAGAAGTTTATATGCTGAAGTTGAAATAGATAAACCAATTCCTGAAGCACTTTTTGGGGCTGTAGCTGAAGTTTTAGCGTATGTGTACAAAATGAACCAGAAATAGTATATAATTTCATAAAAAGATATGATAAATATTCAAACGATAAAAGAAGCCAAGCATATATGTATAAAAACACAGAGTGATTCGTTCTCTAATGCAAGTGCTCTATATACATACATCCTAACTTTACATAAAAAAGTATCGTTAGTTTCATCTGAGTCTATTGATACCAAGTTTTCTTTTTTACCTTGGTTTGATAAGGTGAGAGAAATGACTCCTTCATCTGCAGATGTGATTTTAGATGTAAATTCTAAAACAAAAGAGTTGTATGACTTTTTTGCAATAAACGATATTAAGATAAATAAGAAGATGGCTACATCTCTTTATGCATCACTTTTAATGGAATATAATAACTTTCACAAAAGAGATACTAATGAGACGGTTTTTACTCTTGCTAGTGAATTAATCACATTAAATGCTGAGTATAAACTTTGTCGTGAGTATTTAAACAATAGAGTAGGACTTTATGAGTTTAGACTTAAGTCTATTTTGTTTAAAAATTTCATTTTAACAGATAATGCAAGGGCTGTTGAAGTCTTTATCTGTAATGATGATCTTAGACAGACCGGTGCAATATTAAGCGATGTGTACCCACTTTTAGAAGAGTTTTTCACTCTTGTTCATGTCAAAGAAGTGACATTGAAAAAGAGTGATGAAAAAAATAAAATATTAATAAATTTAAAGGAAAAATAATTGTCAAGAAGAAATAAAGGCTCAATAGCACCACTTTTAATTATGTTAGCTGTAGTAGGGGGTTCTCTATTTATATATTTTTCATCTATCTTTGAAAGAAATGCACCTGAAATAACGATGCAAACTAATGGTTACTGGAATCTTAAAAAGCCACTAGCAATAGCAATAAGCGATGAGACAGGAATAAAGTCATATAAGATTACAATGAAAACGGATAAAGAAGAAAAAATTCTTCAGTATGAACAACTTATTTCTCCTCAAAACTTACTTAATCTTGAAGTTAAGCCTCCAAGAAGTACACACTCTATAAAAGATAAAAATATAGAAATTATTGTTGAAGCAAATGATATTAGTAAGTGGAATATGTTGAGTGGAAACTCCTCAAGAATTGTTTTTAAATTGATAGTTGATAAACGAAGACCAAAACTTAGTATCCTTGCTAACTCTTACAAGATTTCTCGTGGTGGTTCAGCACTTGTCATTTTTAAAGCAGAAGATGAAAATATCGAAAAACTTTACATTCAAGGTAATGATGAAAAAGAATTTACTCCTCAACCTTTTTATAAAGATGGGTACTTTATATCTTTAATAGCATGGCCTGTTGTAGATGAAGAGTTCAAAGCAACTATTGTAGCAACGGATAAGGCTGGAAATATCTCAAAGTCATATATCCCACTCTACTTAAAACAGAAAAACTACAAAATTTCAAAAATAAAACTTAGTGACAAATTTCTTAAAGGAAAAATTGCTGAATTAGCTGAAGAACTCGTTGAAACCGAAGGCGTCGATGATTCACTTGAGCAATTTAAAATCATTAACGAAGATGTTCGTGCTAAAAATGAAGCTTTGATTCATGAACTTACTTCAAAGGTGAGAAAAGACAAAATCAAAAAATTTAAGATGAATAAAATGTATCCACTTAAAAATGCACAAGTTGTAGCACATTTTGGTGATCATAGAAAGTATTATTATGATGGTGAGTATATTAGTGAATCATACCACTTAGGTTTAGATTTAGCATCAAATGCAATGGCAAATATTAAACCTCAAAATGGTGGAGAAGTTGTTTTTTCTGAAGATAATGGTCTCTATGGAAATATGTTAGCAATTGCACATGGTTTAGGTCTTTACACTATTTATGGGCATTGTTCTAGTTTTAAAGTTAACCAAGGTGATATGACTAAAAAAAGAGCAGTTATAGCAAACACAGGGAAAAGTGGTTATGCTATGGGCGATCACTTACACTTTGGAGTACTTGTTCAAGGTATAGAAGTCCGTCCTCAAGAGTGGATGGATAAACAGTGGATCAAACTAAATATTAGTGATGTAATAAAAAGTGCTAGAAGAATTATAGATAGAGATTAAGGGGTTAATATGTATCAAACAACTATTAAAAAAAGTGTTGAGTTAGTGGGAATAGGTCTACATAAAGGCTCTCCCGTTAAACTCCGCTTAGAACCATTAGATTCAAATAATGGTATTGTTTTTTATCGTTCAGATGTTGATGTCTCTATTCCTTTAGTTCCTGCAAATGTAGTTGACACTAAGATGGCGACAGTTATTGGTAAAGATAATCATGTTGTCTCTACAATTGAGCATCTATTGTCTGCTGTATATGCATATGGAATTGATAACTTACGAGTAATAGTTGATTCGGATGAAGTTCCCGTTATGGATGGGAGTAGTGCTAGTTATTGTATACTTTTAGACGAAGCTGGTATTTTAGAACAAGATGTTCCTAAAAAGATAATGCGTATTAAAAAAGATGTAGAGATTAGAGAAGGGGACAAGTATGTTAAACTTTCTCCTGCTCCTGATTTACAATATGACTTTACTATTAAATTTCCTCATCCCGTTATTGGTAAACAAGATTATGTACTTAAATTCACAAAAGAATCATATAAAAAAGAGATATCACGTGCTAGAACTTTTGGGTTTTTGCATGAGGTTCAATACTTACGCTCTAAAGGTTTAGCACTTGGTGGGTCTCTTGAAAATGCGATTGTTCTTGATGATAAAAAGATTTTAAACCCTGAGGGTCTTCGTTTTGAAAATGAGTTTGTAAGACATAAAATTTTAGATGCTATCGGTGATATGAGTCTTATAGGTATGAATTTTATAGGAAACTATGAAGCACTAGCAGGTAGTCATGATCTAAATCATAAGTTAACACTTGCACTTTTAGCAGATGCTGAAAATTATGAAGTAGTAGAGTTAGTTGGCGAGAAAACAAGAGAGTTAGAAAAAGCATATGCTTAAAAAAGTAGACATCCTTTTAATAACTCTTACTTCGCCTATCTTAATTGGTATATATGAAGATAATAAACTTATAAAAAGTATAGAGTCAGATAAAAAAAGTTCAGATATCCTCCCTGTCCTTTTTAAAAATATATTAGCCACTTATAAAATAGAAAAACTTTTTTATGCAAATGGCCCTGGAAGTTTTATGGCGATAAAAGTTGCTTATATATTCTTAAAATCTCTAAGTGTTTTAAAAAATATACCACTTTTTGCAACAGATGCTTTTTATTTTAATAATAATCAGCCAATAAAAGCGATTGGTAAGTTACATTTTGTTAAGATTGCATCAGAAATAAAAACTCAAAAATTAGAAACAGCACCGGAACCTCTTTTTAGACTTCCTGATTTGCTTGATTATAATGAGTTTAGCACAACTTCAACACCACTTTATATGATAGGTGCTGTTGGATAATAGGATAGATAATTGATAATAAGTGTACCAGCGACATCTGCGAATCTTGGACCAGGTTTTGACTCCCTTGGTTTAGCAGTTGATTTAAGAAACAGAGTTGAGTTTCATGCTTCAAAATTTTTTAGTGTAAGTATAAAAGGTGAAGGTGAAAATAATCCTAGATTAAAAGGTAATAATCTTTTTATCAGTATTTTTAATGAACATTTTTCTCGTTTAACAAAAAAGAAGCAAAATTTTAAATTTACTTTTTATAACTCTATTCCTATGTCTCGAGGGCTAGGTAGCTCTTCTGCTGTTATTGTTTCAGCAATAGCAGCAGCACATGAAGCGGCAGGCATAAGGGTGTCTAAACGCCGAATTCTAAATCATGCCTTAGTATATGAGTCACATCCAGATAACATTACTCCGGCTGTGATGGGTGGGTTTAATGCAGCTACAGTTGAAAAAAATAAAGTGTTTTCACAACGCAAGCATCTTCCAGACTATTTAAAAGCTGTAGTTGTTATCCCAAATAAACAGATGAATACATCAAAATCACGAACAGTTTTACCAAAATCATATTCAAAAGAGAATGCTATATATAACCTTTCTCATACTGCTCTGACTGTAGCTGCATTTTTTAATGAAGATTGGGAAATGTTAAAATTAGCCGCACAAGATAGGTTTCATCAAAAAGCTCGTATGAAAACACTTCCTGATCTTTTTGCTGTTCAAAAAGTAGCTTATGAGTCTGGTGCACTAATGAGTACTCTTTCTGGTAGTGGAAGTACATTTTTCTCATTAGTATATGATGACGATGCATCAATGATTTCAAATAAATTTTCTCAAAAATTTCCGGATTTTAATGTAAAAGTTTTAGATTTTGACAACAATGGTCTTATAATAGAGCGCTAAAGCCTATTAAATAAAGTAAGATTTAGATATAATGGCGAAAAATTTTCATAAACCAACTCGAATGTGCGTTTCTTGTAGAGAAAGAGTGACGCAATCTAATTTACTTAGACTTTCTTGTAAAAATGGAAGAGTAAGTTTATTTAATGGTGTAGGCAGAAGTTTTTATTTCTGCTCTTCTTGCCAAGAAGATGATAAAAAACTCTTAAAAGCTCTTATGCGACAGTGTAAAAGTAATAAAAGAGACGAACTTATGAACAAACTAAAGGAGATCATCACTGATGACAGATAAAGTTAGCGTTAGCGAAATTGCAAAAGAACTTGGAATTGCTTCTAAAGATGTATTAGAAAAAGCAAAGAGTATGGGTATTGAAGTAAAAGCTGCACAGAGTAAAGTAAGTATGGAACAAGCAGAAAAAATTGCAAACTATATTATGAATGGCGAAGACGAAAAACCAGCTCCTGCAGCAAAACCAAAAGTTGTAAAAGCTAAAAGTGATACTCCAGAAGAAACAGCTACAGTAGAAGCTGTTATTGAAACTAAAGAAGAGACACCAGTTGAGGCGAAAGAAGTACCTGTGGCCAAAGACGAAGTTAAATCTGAAGAAACTAAAAATGAAGAGGTCAAGACTGAAGTTGTTGAAGCTAAAGAAGAGACACCAGCACCAGTAGAAAAGAAGAAACCAGTTAGTACTTTAAGAGTAGTAACACCAGTTGCTAGACCAGGACTTAAAAAGTCTGGACTTAAAATTGTTAAAAAGAAAAGACCAAAAATTGAAGAGAACTACTCTCTTCCAACAAAACAAGCTTCAGTATCTTCATATGGAAAAATGAGTGCAGAAGTTTTAGAAGAGTTAGCTCAGAGAAAAAAATCTAAGCAGAGTTCAAGAACGGCTTCTAAACAAGACCAGGGTAGACGTATGGATATCTTTGGTGGTGCTATGAGTGATGTTTCTATGGATATGGACGATCAAGTTGTATTACTTGATCTTAACTCGACTGAACGTGCACCGCTTCCTGCAGAACAGCCAAGAAAACCACGTCCCCCAAGACCAGCAGGTCGTAATGGAAATAAAAAACAAGCTCCTCGTGGTAGAAAAGTTCGTAAAGATAAACGTAAAAAGTATGCAAAATCAACTCATGAAGAAGAGATTGTAACTCATGTAGAGATTCCAGAAGATATTCGTGTATACGAGTTTGCAGAAGCTCTTAACCGTCCAATCACTGATATTATCAAGGTTCTTTTTGATCTTGGTATGATGATGACTAAAAATGATTTCCTAGGAAATGACGAGATTGAAATTCTTTCTGAAGAGTTTGAGGTCGAAGTTACTATCATTGACCCTAAAGATGAGTTTACTCAAGAAGTTGAAGATATTGAAGAAGATCCAGATGCAACTGAACGTGCACCTGTTATTACTATTATGGGTCACGTTGACCATGGTAAAACATCACTTCTTGATGCTATTCGTGAAGCAAAAGTTACTGAAGGTGAAGCTGGTGGTATCACTCAGCATATCGGTGCTTATACAATTGAACAAGATGGTAAAGCGATTACTTTCATCGATACACCGGGACATGCTGCATTTAGTCACATGCGTCAAAAAGGTACAGAGATTACAGATATTATTGTAATCGTTGTAGCTGCTGATGATGGTGTTAAACCTCAGACTCTTGAAGTTATTAAGTTAGCTCAAGCATCAGGTGCTCCAATTATCGTCGCACTAAATAAAATGGATAAAGAGACTGCACAACCAGATATGGTTAAAGGTCAAATGGCTGAGCATGGTATTAATCCTGTTGATTGGGGTGGAGATATTCCATTCGTACCTGTTTCTGCTAAGTCGAACATGGGTATTGATGATTTACTTGAAGAGATTCTTACTACCGCTGAGATCTTAGAACTTAAAGCAAATGAAAATGCACTTGCAAAAGCTGCTGTTATTGAGTCTTCTTTAGAGAAGGGTCGTGGTCCAGTTGCTACTGTTATCGTTCAAAATGGTACTCTTAAAGTTGGAGACTATGTAGTATGTGGTGCGGCTTATGGTCGTGTTAAAGCTATGCTAGATGAAAATAAGAAACAGATTAAAACTCTTTTACCATCTCATACAGCAGTTGTTGCAGGACTTAACTTAGTTCCAGCATCTGGTGAAATCATGACAGTTATGGATGATGAGAAAGTAGCTAAAGCTTATGCTCTTAAACGTCACGAATACGATAGACACAAAGAACTTTCAATCTCAACTAAATCTTCATTAGAAGATATGACAGCTATGATTGCAGAAGGTAAACTTAAATCGCTTAAAGTTGTACTTAAAACCGATGTTCATGGTACTCTTGAAGCAATTCGTAGTTCAATTCTTGCACTTAGAAATGATGAAGTTAAAGTTAACATCATCTCTTCTGGTGTTGGTGGAATTACTGAAAATGATGTTGAACTTGTTAACAACTCTGAAAACTGTATACTTCTTGGATTTAATGTTCGTCCTACTGGTGCGGTTAAAGCAGCTGCTAAACAAAAAGGTGTTGAGATTAAAACTTACTCAATTATCTACCAACTAATTGATGATGTAACTGGTATGCTTACTGGTATGATGTCTCCGAAATACACAGAAGAAAATACAGGTCAAGCAGAAGTTAAGGAAGTATTTAAAATTCCTAAAGGTCTTGTTGCTGGTTGTGTAGTTGTTGATGGACGTCTTATCCGTGGTGGTATGGTTCGTGTTATTCGTGAGGGTGTTGTTCATTACGAAGGTGAGCTTACTTCACTTAAACGTTTCAAGGACGATGTTGATGAAATCGGTAACGGTTATGAATGTGGTGTTGTTATCAGTGGTTACGATGATGTTATCCCTGGTGATATTCTTGAAACATTTAGAAAAGTTGAGCAAAAAGTTAGTCTATAATGACTGAAGCTCAAATCAAACTTAAAAGGACTGAATCAGTTCTTTTAGAGTTAGTCCCTCAAGCACTTGGCGGAATGAACGACAAAAGACTTCACGATTTAAATATCGTAGAAGTTGTATGTTCTCGTGGTAAAAGTGATGCAAAAGTTTACATAAATCCAAATGAATACACAGATCAAGAAAAGCGTGATTATCTTAAACTATTAAGAAAAGCTCGTCCTATTATTGAAACACACTGTATGAAAGACCAAGGATGGTATCGCTGTCCTAAGTTTACATTTGAATTTGATGAGCAGTTGGCAAAAACACAAAAGTTAGAAGATCTATTTAAACAAATAGCTAAGGAGCCTACCAATGAGTCTTGAAAAAGATATTAACTCACTTGTTAAATCAGTTGAATTAGAACTATACGATACAGTGGTTGTAAGTGAAAATGATGAAACTATTTATCGTATAAGTGTTATTTCAACAGAAGTTAAAGATGGGAAGCGTGCAGGTGTATCTCTAGATACATGTGTTGAACTTACCCATTTAATTTCACCTCTTCTTGATGTAACTCCTCCAGTTTCAGGTGACTATAGACTTGAAGTTGGAACTGCCGGAATTGAGAGAAAACTTATGAATATCAATCACTTTAAAAAAAGTATTGGTGAAAAAGTATCTCTACTTCATTCAGGTAAAGAAAAAACAAGAGGGAATTTAACAAAAGTTGAAGGCTCAAAAGTTTTTATTCAAACTGAAGATGAAGAAGTTGCAGTAGAGTTTAATGATATCATAAAAGCTAAAACATATTTCGAGTGGTAGCTAGTAGAAATGCTATTAGATAACAACTTCTTTATGAGCCTTGCTCTTAAAGAGGCTTGGAAATACCAAGGTCTTAGCTATCCAAATCCTGCAGTAGGTTGTACTATTGTAGGTGAAAAAGGCAAGATACTTGCTGTTGAGGCACATCACAAAGCCGGTGGACCTCATGCCGAAGTAAATGCTCTTAAAGCAGCTTACTATAAACTCACAGAAGATGCATACATATTAGCACTTACTGACTCATTTGACATACATACACACCTACAAAGTAATCATAACAATATATTTGCTAATACAATACTTTACACTACACTAGAACCATGTTCACATTTTGGAAAAACACCTTCATGTGCTAGGTTAATAAGTGACTTAGGAATTAGAGAAGTGTATGTTGGATCTAATGATATTAATCCCCAGGCAAAAGCTGGTAGTATGATTTTAAATATGAACGACTGTCTTGTTTACTCAGAATTATTAAAAAAAGAGTGTGATGATTTAGTAGCACCTTTTAATATGTGGCAAAAAGATAAATTTGTATTTTTTAAATGGGCACAGAGGTTAAACGCTACAACTGATGATGGTATAGTGAGTTCAAATCACTCTAGAAAAAATGTTCATGCAATGCGTAATGTCTGTGACTTACTAGTTATTGGTGGAAATACAGTTAGAGAAGATAGACCAACACTTGATGCTAGGCTAGTAGATGGTAAAGCACCTGATATTTTAATACTCAGTAGAGAAAATGAGTTTGATAAAACTATACCACTTTTTAATGTAGCAAATAGAAAAGTATTTATTGAGAATGATTTTGAAAAAATTAAAAAGTATAAAAATATTATGATAGAAGGAACATCTAAAATGTACGAATTAACTCGTGATATTGTTGATTATTACCTCTGTTATTTGGCACCGAGTTTTGGTGGTCAAAATGGATTTGAAAATACTAACGATAATTTTGAGTTTTTAAATATAGAAAAAGAAGACCAAGATATAATTATGTGGATGAAAAGAACTAAGGATTAAAATGAGCTCACAAGGTAAACAAAACACACAAAGACAAGAAAAGATAGTATCAATGTTTGATGACATTGCACCAACTTACGACACAGCAAATCGTGTAATGAGTATGGGAATAGATAAATCATGGAGAAGAAAAGCTTGTGATTTAGCTTATGAATACTCAGCAAAAGAATCTATTGACAGAATTGTAGATGTAGCATGTGGTACAGGTGATATGATGGACTTTTGGAGAGATCGTGCAGAAAAGTCTGGAATAGCTATTGGTGATGTAGTTGGCGTTGACCCATCTGTTGGTATGGTTGATGTAGCTCGCAAAAAATACCCTAAGTTCAATTATCATATTGCTCCAGCAACTGAGATACCATTAGAAGACAACTGTGCTGATATTTTAAGTATTACTTATGGTATTCGCAATGTTGTTGAGAGAACAAAAGCTCTTGATGAGTTTAACCGTGTTCTTAAAAAAGATGGTCTTGTTGTTATTTTAGAGTTTATGAAAAATGAAAACCCATCTTTTTTAGGTAAAATCATGAACTACTATACAAATAAAATTCTTCCAAAAGTTGGTGGATTTATCTCTAAAAATATCGAAGCATATGAGTACTTACCAAACTCTATAGAAGATTTTTCAACTGTAGAAAATATGCAAAATGAATTAAAAGCCGCAGGATTTACAATGCTTTATACTAAAAGCTTCTCTATGGATATCTCTACACTTTTAATAGCTAGAAAAAACTAAAGAATACCAAGTGCACACTCTTAGCGTTTCAGGACTTAATGAGCAAATAAAATCTCTTTTAGAAACAAGTTTTACTCAAGTCCTTGTCGAGGGAGAACTTTCTCGTATAACCTTTCATAACTCAGGCCATATTTATTTTACACTCAAAGATAGCTCTTCTGTAATTAGTGCTGTAATGTTTAGAGGAAATGCCTCAAGGTTAAAGTTCCGTTTAGAAGAGGGTATGAAAGTTATTGTTAGTGCTGCTATCTCTTTGTATAAACCCCGTGGTTCATATCAAATTAATTGTTTTTCAATCGAACCAGCAGGACAAGGTGCCCTTGCACTTGCTTATGAGCAGTTAAAAGAAAAACTCTCTACTCAAGGCTATTTTGCAGAGGAGAGAAAAAAACAACTCCCTCGTTTTCCTTCACGAATAGCTCTTGTAACTTCAGCAACAGGAGCAGCACTTCAAGATATGCTTCGTGTTGCAAACAGTAGGTATAGACTTTTAGAAATTGATATCTATGATGTTTTAGTTCAAGGTGATAGTGCTTCTAGTGCTATTTCAAACGCTATAAGTTTTGCAGATACAAAAGCATATGACATTATTATAGTTGGTCGTGGTGGTGGAAGTATGGAAGACTTATGGGCGTTTAATGAAGAGATAGTTGCGGATGCTATTTTTCATGCTCAAACGCCAGTTATCTCTGCTGTCGGACATGAAATAGATTGGCTTATTAGTGATTTTGTCTCCGATATGAGAGCTCCTACTCCTAGTGCAGCTATGGAGATATGTTTACCTGATACAAACGAACTTTACCAGACACTAGACAGTATGGCTACTCAGATGAATCAAGTTCTTAACTCAAAGCTAAACGCCAAGACCCAAGAACTTCAACACATAAAAAATTCATTTTCACAACACTCAGTTGAAAAAAAACTCACACAAAAACAAGAAGAGATCAGACAACTCAAAGAAGTTTATCTACAAAGTATGGCATTTAAGATGCAAGGCTTTAAAAAAGAGTTAGAGATGATAAAACTTAGATTTCCTCAAGCTATAGAATCAAATCTAAATATTGCTCAAAATCAATTATTAAATTTAGAAAAAATGTTAGAATCAAATAATCCAAAATTTAAAAGTAAAAAAGGCTTTGCACAACTCTCTATAAATGCCAAGGTTATTGATATATCTTCATTAAGTATTGATGAAGTTTTTGAAGTCCAAAGTGCGGAAGTTCTGATAAGTGCAAAAGTTCTTAAAAAGGAAAATATTTTATGAGTTATCCAAAATTTTTTAATTTAATCGAGACAATAAAAGTAAAAGACCCTCTCTCTCAACTGTTAGGTGCATTTAATGATGGTGAATACGAGTTTACTTATCTAGAAGTTGTTAAGTCAGCTGGTCACTCTTGTCCTACTGTAGCCGGTGCATATATTATCACTTTAGAAGCTTTAAAAGCACTTTACCCAGATGAGCGAGCCATTCGAGGAAATATCAAAGTAGAATTTGAAGAATCTTTAGAAGATGGTGTGGCAGGTGTTATTGGTAATGTGATTTCTCAAATTACAGGGGCAACTGATAAAAGTGGTTTCAAAGGACTTCAGGGTCAATTTTCTCGTCACTCTTTAATGTATTTTAATTCTGATATAAGTTCTTCTGCTAGATTTACAAGAGTAGATACTGGAGTAAGTGTTGATGTTACTTACAATCCTGAACCTGTTAAACCCAATCCTATGATGATGAAAATGATGTCAAAACTAGGTGCAGGTGAAGCGACACAAGAAGTAGTAAAAGAGTTTGGTGAAATGTGGCAAGATAGAGTTGCTAGGATTTTTGAAAATATTGATGCTGTTGTAGAAGTAAGCGAAGTTTAATTTCGCTTACTTAGTATATCTATTTTAGTACCATATTTGGAAAGTAAGTATGAAGAGTTACAGCTGTTGACGCTGATAACTTTTTCATAAACTTATCAAATTTGTCTTCTTTATTCCATACTGCTTTATCAACACCACTTAACTCAGCTACTCTGTTTTTAGCATCAAAACCAACACCTATACTATCTATTAGCCCAACTTCTTTTGCTTGAAGTGCTGTAAATATATGTGCATTAGCAAATGTATCACGTTTTTTGATATCAAGACCTCTTGCATCTGCTACATCTTGAGCAAACATATCGTATGTACCTTGAATTACTTTGTTTAATTCATTTACTTCAAAGTCTTTCCATGGTCTATCAGTCGCACCAACTTGCTTGAATTTACCAGCTTGAACAGTTTGTGTTTTAATACCTATTTTTTCCATAATGCCACTTAAGTCAGCACCTTGCATAATAACACCGATACTTCCAACCATACTACCCGGATTTGCAATTATCTCATCTGCCCAGATACTTGCATAGTAACTTCCACTTGCAATTGTACCTTTTGCATAAGCTACAACTGTTTTTTTCTCTTTTAAACGTTTAATCGCATAAGCTATCTCAACTGAAGGTGAAACTGCTCCACCTGGAGAGTCTACACTTAGTAAAACACCTTTAATCTTGTTATTCTTTGCAGCGGCATCAATTTTTGCAACTATTTCAGTTGAGTCCATTATTGGACCCACTAAAAGAATTTCTTGAAGATTATTTTGTGTAAAATCTTGATCATCTTGGGGTGCAAAAAGTATAAATAGCAGAAGTAAAAAGAGCATAGCCTTGAAATGATCTTGAATAAACTTCATAGGGAGTGTGATTGGTAAAAATAGTTTTTTGATAAAATTCATTTAGTTTCCTTTTTCTTGTTTACCATTTATGTAAACTTTAGAGATATTATAACGATGTAGTATTAAATGAATGGCTAACTCTTGAGTAGGCTCTTTGTCAAGGTCTAAAACAATCATATCAGCATTTTTTCCTTCACTTAGCTCACCTGCATTTAATCCAAGAGCTTCTGCGGCATGAATGGTTACTCCATCTAAAAGCGCTTTTGAAAACTCAAGTAATGGTGCTGAGGGATGCATGAATAGTGACATTTTCATCTCTTCAAAAAGATCAAGTTTATAGTTTGAACTAAGACCATCCGTTGCTACTATCCATTTGATATTTTTCTCATTTAATGCTTTTATATTGAGTGTTGGATTACCCAAAAGTCTGTTTGAAATAGGGCAGTGAATGATAGTGTGTTTGGCGTTTGAAATGGCGTTTAGTTCTTTGTCGTTTGCTTGAACACAGTGAGTTAAAAGTGTTGGTACTTCATAAAAGTTTGCTAAAAATTCATGAGAATCACTAACATTTTCTTGCTGTTTTAAGAGATCATTAAAAAAGCCTTTGAAATCACCATCACTCTTATCAAGCCAGTCACGTTCTGCTTGGGACTCCATAAAATGAGCAGTTAAAGGGAGTTTTTCTGCCTTTACAATTTCAAGTGCTTTTCTAATTAAAACAGGATGAACAGAGTATGGCGAGTGAATAGCAATAGCTGGTGTAAATCCTTCTCTTTTGACTGACTTAGAAGCATTTAATCTTGCTGTAAAATCTGTAAAAAGTGCATCAGCCATAGTCGCTTGTGAGCCTATAAGTTCGTTAAAGAAAATAACATTTTGTTTTGCATTTGCACAAGCTTCCAAATCCATAGCATGAGAGCTAATAGCACCAAATGTTGTGATACCGTTATCAAGCATAGAATCGATAGCTTTTGTCATACACTCTTGTCCACAGCTATTAATCAAATCTTCACGATTTTCTATAACACTATAAAGCCATGACATAAAATCACCATAAGAGAGTTCTGTTTTATTTCCTGAAAACTCTATGTGAACATGTGCATTGATAAGTCCTGGCATAAGTAAGGAATTTTCTCTTAGTGTAGTTCTTTTAGCATCTGGAAACTCTTCAATAAGCGCATCAATTGGAGCTATTTTTTGTATTGTTTTGTCAAACGCCACTGATAAATTTGTACTTATTCTATCTCTGAGATAGATAAAGTGAGGTGTAATAATTTGCATATTTATAATCTTTATTTATAGTTTTTAAAAAGAAATTATACACTTTTTTGGCTTGAGTAACTAAGACTTAAGCCCAAAATGTAGTAAGTTTAGATAAAATGTATTTTTTAAAGATTCAAAAAAGGTTAATGAATGAAAATAGTAGTTATTCAAGGTCCTAACTTAAATATGTTAGGTGTAAGAGAACAAAATATTTATGGTCCAATGAAATTAGAGCAGATTCATGCTCAGATGAAAGATGTAGCTGAACAAAATGGTGTTGAGATAGAGTTTTTTCAGAGTAATCTTGAAGGTGAAATGGTAGATAAAATTCAAGAGTGTTATGGTGAAGCTCACGGTATTATTATCAATGCAGCAGCTTACACACATACTTCTATTGCTATTCGTGATGCTATTTCAGCTGTCGCTATTCCTACTATTGAAGTTCATATTTCTAACATTCATAGACGTGAAGAGTTTAGAAAAGAAAATATGATTGCACCAGTTTGTGCTTCATCTGTTGTTGGTTTTGGTCCTTTTGGTTACCACTTAGCGATGTTAGGTATGCTTCAAATCATGAACGAAATGAAAGCAGCTCACGAAGCTCAGAAAAAAGCTCAAGCAGCTCAAGCTTAAACATCATAGATGCAGATAAAACGTAGACTAAGTGATAGTTTAACTATTTTCAAGTCCTTACGTTTTGCTTGTACTTCAAAAAAATATTTTACTCATCGATATGAAGCAACAGTAGGTATTGGTGGAAATGTTGGAGATGTTAAACGCCGGTTTGATCATCTACTGATAGAGATTGATAGAGACAAACGAGTAGAACTTGTTCAAACATCGTTGATTTTAAAAAATCCTCCTTTTGGTTTTAAAGACCAAGATGATTTTTTAAACTCAATTATAGTTTTAAGAACATCTCTAACTCCTAGAAAACTTTTAGATTATTTATTACGTTTAGAAAAAAAGTTTGGACGTAAACGAAGTTTTGAAAATGCACCAAGGACTTTAGATTTGGATATTATATTTTTCGATAATAGAGTAATAAACACTCTCCGACTAACAATACCTCATGCTTCTTGGTCCCAGAGAGAAAGTGTAATTATCCCATTAGCAGGTTTACATTCATGAAAATATTAACATTTACGGGAAGAACACCTTCTGAAGCACTAAAAAAAGCGAAAATGGAGATAGGTGATGAGGGTATGCTCATTGAGACTAAAGAAGTTCGTAAAAAAGCCCTAGGTCGAGAGGCACTTTATGAAATAGTGATTGGTATTGATGAAAATATGCTTCCTAGTACATATAAAAAAGCTCAAAAACCTTTGACACAACAGAGACCTATAAAACAAGAGAGCCAAGATGTTCTTTTTGATCTTTCAAGTGCTGCTCAACAAATAGCAGAAGTTTCAAATGTTACTGCTGATCCTTTATCACAATATATTTCCCCCAGAGAAGAAATTAAACCTGTAATCGCTCAAGAACCAAAAGAACTTAAAGAGATAAAAAGTGAAATTAATAAACTTACAGATAAAGTAAAAATAATTCAAAATATGTTTTGGGATGAAAAATCTCCAGATATTGAAAGTCAAATTCCATCAGAGTTTGCAGAAATTTATCGTTTAGCTTCTCAAAGTGGAATGAACAGAAATCATTTAGATGAGTTGATGAAAATCACTTTAGAGCACATGCCGTTTAGAATGCGTGAAAACTCAACTACTGTTAAACGTTACTTTCAAACAATACTAAGAAAAATGGTTCCAATTCGAAGAGAACCTACACTTAAAGTTGGAGCGAAAAAAGTTATTATGCTTGTTGGACCAACAGGGGTAGGAAAGACTACAAGTATTGCAAAACTTGCAGCAAGGTACTCATTTTTAATGCAAAAAAAGCACAAAGTAGGGCTTGTAGTTTTAGATACATATCGAATTGGTGCAGTTGAACAACTTATGCAGTATGCACGTATGATGAAACTTGGGATAGAAACTGTAGTTGACCCTCCTGAATTTACTAGTGCTTTGGATTCTCTTCGTTATTGCGATTACATTTTAATAGACACTATGGGATCATCTCCTTATGATAAGGGGAAAATAGAAAAAATATATGAGTGCTTAAAGGCCAATACAACTGAGTATGAAGTTGAAGTGGTCCTTGTTATGCCTAGTTCTATAAAGTATGAAGATTTAAAAATAACATACGATAATTTTACTACACTTGGGATAGATACTTTAATGTTTACTAAACTAGATGAGACAATGGGTTTTGGTAATATATTTTCCCTTGCTTATGAAACTAAAAAACCTATTAGTTATTTTTCAGTAGGTCAAGAAGTACCAGAAGACTTAGTTTGTGCAAGTAGTGACTTTCTTATAGAGTGTCTATTAAATGGTTTTAATAGGAGCAAGGTATGATGGGACATCAGGCTGAGAAACTAGAAAAACTTGTAGCTTCCAATGCTGCTAAAAAGTCTAAAAAGACAAGGTTTATAGCTATTACAAGTGGAAAAGGTGGAGTAGGAAAAAGTACTATTAGTTCTAATCTTGCTTATTCCCTTTCACAAAAAGGACTAAATGTCGGTATCTTTGATGCAGATATTGGTCTTGCGAATCTTGATGTAATGTTTAATGTAAAAATTAAGAAAAATATTCTTCATGTTTTAAAAGGTGAAGCAACTGTATCTGATATCCTAATTCCTATAACTCGAAATCTTATTTTGATTCCAGGTGAAAGTGGTGACGAGATACTAAAGTACTCAGATATGGCGCTTTTTGAGAAGTTTATGCAAGAAGCTCAAGTTTTAGATAAATTGGATGTGATGATAATTGATACTGGAGCAGGAATTGGCGAGCATATTCAGATGTTCTTAAATGCAGCTGATGATGTAATAGTTGTTACTGTTCCTGATCCTGCAGCAATTACAGATGCTTATGCTACTATTAAAACTATTGCTACACTTCGTGATGATGTAAGTATGATTATGAATCAAGTAAAAAGTGAAAAAGAAGCTGTTGGAGTTTTTGAGAAAATAAAGAAAGTTGCCAAAGCAAATATAAATTCAAATTTAGATTTAAAACTCATTGGTAAGATAAATTCAGATATTAAAGTCTCTTCATCTGTAAAACAGAGAGCACTTTTTTGTTCTCAATATCCAGGATCTATTCCAGCAAGGGATATTGAATCAATAGTGAAAAAAATAGTATCTAAGCTGGAACGAAATGTGCTAGTTACTTCAAACGAAAGTGGTCTTTCAGGTCTATTTAAAAGACTAATGCAGCATTTTTAATAAGGGTTGGGGTAGTTATGTTAGGTGAAAATTATGTTTATTTTTTTACAGTACAAGGATTTTTTGTAGGAATAATCTTTGGTGTTCTGAAGTCTTTTGATGCTAATAGCCTATTTGTATACACATTTTTAATAACTACATTCTTTTACCTTTTTTCACATATTATTATTGCACTTTATTATAAAACACTTACAGCAAGGGGTTATAAATTCCCTAGAGACCTTCATGAACGAGAGCTAGACTTTTTTGTAAGAGAGATTAACAAAAGAGAAAGACTGATTGACTCGGCCGTGAAAATCACTGATGCTGCTATCAAAATGAACTCGAATGATTCTGCTGGACATATAAAATGATACAAACTGGATATAGTGCAGAGCTAAAGCACAAAGAAGATGAACTAGCACTTCAATACCTTCCTGCAGTAAAAGCAATGGCATTTAGACTCAAAGAACGTTTACCTAGTAGTGTAGACTTTTCTGATTTAGCTGCTATTGGAACTGAAGAATTGATAAAACTTGCCCGTAGATATGATGAAGCACTGAATGATAATTTTTGGGGTTATGCAAAAAAGAGAGTTTATGGTGCTATGCTTGATTATTTAAGAAGTTTAGATATTTTGAGTCGTGCTAGTCGTAAACTAGTTAAGGCGATTGACTATGCTGTTGAGGAACATCTCTTGACTAATGATACTGAGCCAACAGATGAAGAATTAGCTGAATTATTAGAAGAGAGTGTTGAAAAAGTACATGATGCTAGAATTGCTTCTAGTATATATACGGTTATGCCTCTTCATGATCAACTTCAAGTTGGTGATGAAGGTGCAGCACTTGCACAAGTGGAAAAAGATGAGCTTGTTGAAGTGATAAAAAAAATACTTTCGACTTATAAAGAGAGAGAGCAGATGATAATCCAACTTTATTATTTTGAAGAGTTAACACTCAAAGAGATTAGTGTAGTTTTGGAAATCACAGAATCAAGAATATCACAAATTCATAAATCAGTAATACAAAAAATTAAAGAAAGTATAGGAACATAATATGGCTGATATACTTTCCCAAGAAGAGATTGATGCATTACTCGATGTTGTTGAAGAAGATGGTGATGATGTCCTCGAAGGTACTGAAGATAACCTTCTCCCTCAGCGCCAAGTAACTCTCTATGACTTTAAACGCCCAAATCGTGTATCAAAAGAACAACTTCGTGCCTTTAAAGGTGTCCATGACAAAATGTCTCGTTCTTTAGCATCTCAAATATCTTCAATAATGCGCTCTATCGTTGAGATACAACTGCACTCTGTGGACCAGATGACTTACGGTGAGTTTTTAATGAGTTTACCAAACCCTACATCTTTTAATGTTTTTTCTGTAAAACCTTTAGAAGGAAGTGGGATTATCGAAATAAATCCTTCAATCGCTTTTCCAATGCTTGACAGACTCTTAGGTGGAAAGGGTGAACCTTTTGATGCTTCTCGTGAGTTTTCAGATATAGAGTTAAGTTTATTTGAAACAATTTTACGTGTTATGATGAGTACTCTTAAAGAGGCTTGGGGACCGGTTATGGAAATATATCCAACAATTGAGTCTAAAGAGTCTAGTCCAAATGTCGTTCAGATTGTTGCACAAAATGAGATTGTTGTGATGGTAGTAATGGAGATAATTATTGGACACTCATCGGGTATGATGAATATATGTTATCCTGTTATTTCTCTTGAACCCGTTCTACCAAAACTAGCTTCTCGTGATTTAATGCTAAATGAAACAAGTACAAAAAAAAGTAGAAATACAGAACTTCAAGTTCTTTTAGGTGGGGCAAAAGTAGATATAGAAGCTAACCTAGGTAATGCAGACTTAACAATGGGGGATATTTTAGATATTCAAGTTGGAGATGTATTGAGACTTTCAAGCGCAGCTGATGATATAGTTACAGTAAGTGTAGACGGTAAAGAGCGTTTTCGTGGAGAGATAGGTCTTCGACGTTTTAGAAAGTCTATTAGTATTACTGAAATTATTGATACTGAAAAAGATGCAGTTAAACGTGCACTAGAAAATTTTGAGAAACAACGTCAAGAAAAAATATCTGGTGTTAAAGAAATTATTGAAGATAATATAAGGGATGAAGAAGATGAGTGATTTTATAAAGCTTTTTGAAGATGAAACAGTTGGTACGATTGAAGCATTAGTGGGAATGGCACCATCTTTAGAGTTAAAAGAAGAACAAGAGTTAAGTATTATATCTAATATTGTTCCTCCTATAGTTTTAGTTAAGATTAAAGTTAGTGGTGATTTAGAGGGTGATGTGATGATCGCTCTTCCACCAAATCTTGCAGCATCTCTTTCTGATATGATGATGGGTGAAGAAGCTAGTGATAGAGAAGATGTTAATGAAGATGATATTGATGCAACTAAAGAGATTGTTTCAAATATCTTTGGTGCTATGTCGAATTCTTTATCCGCTCAAAGTGAACTACCTGTTCTTTCATTTAGTGTATCAGATATAGAAAATATTAGTGACGGAGAAGAAGTTAGTTTAGAAAATTTCAGTAGAATGTATGTATATAAATTTTCATTAGAATCTTTAAACTCTTTAATGATGTTTATCGTTGATGATAAAGTATTTAATGCTATATCAGGCAATAGTGTAGACTCCTCCGCAGATATTGCAGATTTTGGAAGTTCTGAATCAATAGAAGACTCTAGTTCATCTAATGGTGTTAGTCTGAGCCCAGATGAGATGAATAACATATCATTAATAATGGATGTAAAGTTACCAGTTAGAGTAAGAATTGGTAAGAAAAGAATGTTATTAAAAGATGTTTTAAATATGGATATTGGGTCTGTAATTGAATTAAATCAATTAGCGAATGATCCTTTAGAAATTTTAGTAGATAACCATGTGATAGCACAGGGAGAAGTAGTGATAGTAGATGGTAACTTTGGTGTTCAAATCACTACTATTGGAACAAAAAAAGAAAGATTAACACAGTTAAAGAATTAATAATATGATAAATAAAGAGAATGAATTAACAAAAAAGTATGTTAAAGATATAAAGTCAGCTGACGTTTGGTCTGTATTTAAAATTATCGCAGACTTTGTAAAAGGTTTTGACGAACTTGGTGACTTAGGGCCAACTGTAACTGTCTTTGGTAGTGCTAGAACAGATGTAGAAAATAAATATTACAAACAGGCTACATCTTTAGCTGATAAATTAGCTTCTCACGGATATAATATTATGACAGGTGGCGGGCCAGGAATCATGGAAGCCGCAAATCGTGGAGCACATGGACATGATGTTGAATCAATTGGTCTTAATATAGATCTTCCTTTTGAGCAAGTTTTAAATCCCTATACTAGTAAAGAATTGCAATTTGATTATTTCTTTTCTAGAAAAGTGATGCTTGTAAAGTATTCAATGGCATATGTAATATTTCCTGGAGGTTTCGGAACACTTGATGAACTGTTTGAAGCTTTAACTTTAGTCCAAACGAGAAAAGTAACTGGTGTGAAAATATTTGTTGTTGGAAGTGAATTTTATCAACCCTTAATTGAGTTTATAAAAGATAAGCTTTTAGTAGATGGAATGATAGATTCAGAAGATGTAGAGATGATTCGAGTATGTGATGATTTAGACTGTATAGTAGATGAAATAGAAGTATCTCTTTCAAATCAGATAAAAGTTCTTGAAGATGCAGGTCTCAAGGATACACTATACTATAAGTCATTATCAAAATTAAGAGATTAAATAAAGGTTAGTGATGTTAAATCCAAATAAAGTTTTAGTTGGAATGAGTGGTGGAGTTGATTCAACAATCACTACACTACTATTAAAAGAAGAAGGTTATGAAGTAGAAGGTTTATATATGAAACTTCATTCAAAACCAGGATATCATGAGATACATCAAGCACGTGCGCAAAAAGCAGCTGATAAACTTGATGTTAAACTCCATGTATTAGATCTACAAGAAGAGTTTAATAGAAATGTGTTTAAACCATTTGTAGATACATATGCTGAGGGCAAGACACCAAATCCATGTGCACTATGTAATAGGACTATGAAATTTGGTGAAATGATTAACTTTGCAGATAAAATTGGTGCTCAGTATTTAGCTACGGGACATTATATAAAAACAGATGGTGAATATTTTTATCAAGCAGAAGATGACACAAAAGATCAAAGTTATTTTCTATTCTATGTAAATAAAAATATTCTACCAAGATTAAAATTTCCATTAGGAGAAAAGCATAAAAGTGATATTAAAGAGAGGGCTGCATCTATTAAAGGTTTAGAGTCTTTTTCATCACAGGCTGAATCTAGTGAGATTTGTTTTGTTGAAACTACATATACTGATGTATTAAAAAAATATGTTGAAGTTGATAAAGTAGGTGAAGTCCTAAATAAAGAGGGTAATGTTGTTGGTGAACATAAGGGCTATATGCACTATACAATAGGTAAGAGAAAAGGTTTTACTGTTCATGGTGCCCATGATCCTCATTTCGTCTTAAGTATCAATCCTGAGAAAAATCAAATAGTAGTTGGTAAAAAAGAAGATTTAGCTTGTAACTATGTTGTTATTGATAATTTGAACTTTTTTAATGATTTATCAGAATTTGATACAAGTGTTAAACTTAGATATAGAACTCAGTCAGTTCCTTGTCATGTGAAAATTGAAAGTAACAAGGCCTATGTGACTTTAAAAGACTCAGTCTTTGGTGTGGCTGTTGGACAAGCAGCTGTGTTTTATGATGAGGATAAACTAATAGGTGGTGGTTGGATTTGTGAAGCATAATGCTTCATAAATTTAGTCAATAAAACCAAACGAAAACGAACAAATAATTTCTTTCCAACTTCCCCCAAACATTAAGCTATAATTAAGCAACTACCCCCTATAATTCCCATCCACAAACAGAGACACTTAGTCGAAAGACAGAGAGT
>Ga0256826_1000039_pt1 | contig 57030 bp, 55 predicted proteins | sample CV79metaG_FD_185975 | JGI IMG/M metagenome (GOLD analysis project Ga0256826, IMG submission 185975) | Hydrothermal vent microbial communities from East Pacific Rise, Pacific Ocean - CV79 | ecosystem: Environmental > Aquatic > Marine > Hydrothermal vents | place: Pacific Ocean: East Pacific Rise...
AAAGTCCACCTCGCAAAAAATCCCATTTCCCATTTCCCATTTCCCATTTCCCAAATTCTCTGCGAGGATTTACCCACCTTGCATCTTCTCAAAGAATAAGCTATAATTGCGCTCCAACTTTAGACAACTATGTATAAAGATTGAGATTACTATACCCATCAGGAGGCTATTATGGCTTTAGATACGGCTAAAAAACAAGAGATTATCAAACAATTCGGACGTAACGATACCGATACAGGTTCAACTGAAGTGCAAATTGCATTACTTAGTACACGTATTGTTGAGTTAACTGATCACCTTAAATCATTTAAAAAAGATCACGCGTCTCGTCTCGGTCTTCTTAAACTTGTAGGACAACGTCGTCGTTTGATGCGTTACCTAAAACGTACTGATCGTGAAAGTTATACTAAAACAATTACTGCTTTAGATATCCGCGATAACATCTAGTTTATTTAAGCGCTCTGCGCTTAAATTTAAAATAACATAAATATTAAGTACCTGACTCTATTTTAAATCATAATTTATATCACGTGCTGCTCTCACACACCTTTTATTTTAAAAAAGGTTACTTTTTATCACTTTCTACTAATAACTTCTTTTTAAAACTTCTATAATCCCCTAAAATAGGTACTTTTATAGAAAAAATAGCCTGATAATACTCCTTGTTACTATTAATTATAATTATATAACAGAGACAAATATAAAGAAATGTGAATAATTCTCACAAGAATTCAACAAATTTCGTTACTTTTAATTTTCTTTCAGTTTAAAATGGTTAATCTACTTCTATACAGAATTTTCATTGGAGGTATTTTATGGCTACAGATGATAAAAAAGTCGACGTAGAAGGGCTCACCTTTTTAGAAGATGGTGAAGTACTTTATGATGACATTTATTTACTATCAGAGACAGATGACAAGGGTATTGTTGAGTACGCAAGTGACTCATTTTTAAAAGTTGCTAACATGACGAAAGAGGACCTACTCGGACAACCTCACAATATCGTTCGCCATCCAGAAATGCCTCGTGCTGCATTTAAATCACTTTGGGATGATGTTGAGTCTAAGGGCTTTTGGACGGGATTTGTTAAAAACCAACGTAAAGGTGGTGGCTTTTATTGGGTTTATGCAACGGTATTACGTTCTCAAGATAAAAATGGTAATACAAAATATGTCTCTATCCGTGTGAAACCTTCACGTGAAGATATTAAAAAAGCTGAAGAGCTTTACGCAACATTAGATTAGGAAAAGGAATATTATGGCTTTAGTTAAAAAAAGTGCAGGATCTTCAGCAACAGTAAACAGTGGCGGAGATAAACGTCGTCAACGTACCTTAGCAAAACAGCAACAAATTTCTGAAAGTATTGCAGGAATTTCAACAACTATTTTAGATAACGCTCAAGAGAGTGTCAGTGCAATTGAACAGTTGAAATCTTCAATGGAACAGATTGCTACGGCAGCAGAAGAAAATTCAGGTGCCTCAGAACAAGCCCTTAAAAATGTTCGTGGCATTAACTCAAACATTACACGTATGAGTTCTAGTATTGATACTGTGATTACATCAACGTTAGCAACAGGTGATAATATTACTGATGCCGTTGAAAACGTTAATGACACCGTATCGCGTTTAAATGAAAATGTTGCAGTAGCAAAAGCATCATCAACAAAATCTGAAGAGCTTAAAACATCTTCTGAAAACATTGGTGAAGCGGTTGGTTTTATTGCCAAAATTGCAGACCAAACGAATCTTCTTGCATTAAATGCTGCTATTGAAGCATCACGTGCAAAAGAACATGGTAAAGGGTTTGCAGTTGTTGCAGACGAGACACGTGCTTTGGCTGGTGAGAGTGAGAAAAATGCAGACTTTATCTCTGAACTGGTTAATAAGATTCAAGGAAGTATTGATAATATTATTAAAAGTATTGTCGGAACAACCAACATTATTGAAAAAACAGGTACGGATGCAGGGGAACTTTCATTAAAAATGGAAGAGCTTACTAAAATTGCAGTCTATTCAGTAGAAGCGGCACGTGCTATTAATACCTTTACCGCAAATCTTGGAAACTTCTCTACTAAGATCAATGATGGTTCTCAAGAGATTGCAGATGCCTCAGGTGAAATTGCCCTTTCGGTAGAAAAAACACTTAATGGAATAGATATTCAATCTAATGCTTTAGCACAGACTGAAGATGATATTAAAGAACTTTCAAACCTTGCAGAAGAACTAAAATTCTCAACAGACACGATGAAGTCCGCCGAAGAAATTGCTTCTTCAGCTGATACTATTGGTGGGTCAATGGAAGATATTCAAAATGCACTAGAAGAGGTTACAAATGCCTTGAACCAAATTGAGTCTTCCTCACATACCACTAACCAAAATGCTCTGAACAATAAAGAGATGGTAGAAGAGGGTCTTATTGCGGCAAAAGATATTGACAAACTGATTGAGATTGCCCGTCGTAATTTTGATCTATTGAAAGTATCTTTTACAGAAGTTAAAAACACTATTGTTGGGATTTCAAATGCGATTGAAGGTTCTTCAAAAGAGGGTTCAATTGCAAGCGGCGAACTTGACACTATTGTTAAAGAAACGCGCAATGTTGATAAAACAGTAGGTAATATCTCAAATTCTATTATCCAACTTAATATGCTTGCTATTTCAGGTTCAATTGAAGCAGCACGTGCAGGTGACTTTGGTAAAGGGTTTGCAGTAGTAAGTGCGGACATTCGTAATCTTGCCAAAGATTCTGAAGCAAACACAGATAAAATCAATGACACTGTTGAGTCCATGAATGGTGAGATTGATACGGTTCAAAGTGATTGGTTAAAACTGCTTAACTCTCAAGAAAATGAGACAAAACAGATTGGTACTTTACTTAATTCAATTGATAAAATTACCAACATGTTAATGGACTTATTAGATAGATTTACCGGCCTAAAAAGTGTTAATGATCAAAATATTGAAGGTATGAACCAAATGCTTATTGGAATTGTAGAAATTCAAAAAGCAGTAGAACTTTCAGCGCGTAATGCAATGGAATCACGTAAAGCTAGTGAGCTAATTATTGAAACAATCTCTCATATTGGAGAGGGTGTTGAAGAGTTAGCTGTAATGGCAGATGAGTTACAACAAGGCTAAAAGATGAAGCTTGAAGAAGTTCTGATTATAAAAGTTGGAGAGGTCTTTTATGGCCTTGAAACACAGTATATCGATCAGATTTTAAGATCACCATCACTAACACCACTGGTATTAGCACCTAAAGAAATTAGGGGTTTATGCTCGGTTAATGGGAGTATCTCTCCGGTGCTTGATTTAAACTATTTACTTGACCTTGGTTTTGTAGATACCAAAGCACAACACAGCCGCCTCTTAACCCTAATCGGTTTGGAAAAAAATGCAGGGCTTTTAGTAGATTTTGTAGAAAACACAAAAGTTATTGATGCGGCTGATATCGAGTACATTGATAATCCTGAAGATGCAATTGTTGCAATCTATAAGTATGATGACGAAATAGTACAAATTATTGATATTGCACTTCTGTTTGGTGATACTTCTTTAGCAAAAGTTGATGCTATTGTGGTCAAAAATGGTAGTAAAAATGATGCTGCCTCTCGTGAAAAAGTCGAAGCTCAAGAACGTTTTTTAATTTTTAAAATGGAAGAAGAACTTTATAGTATCTCCATTGAGAGTTTACAAGAAGTTCTTATTATGCCCGAATCATTTACGGAGTTAGCAGGAAGTAGTGATGATATCTTAGGGATGCTTTCACTGCGTGGAGACCTCTTACTTGTGAGTGACTTACGAAGCTATTATGGATTCAATCCTGTGATTAAAGAGAGTAACCGTATCTTATTGGTTAATGATAAAGGATCACGTATTGGTCTAGTGGTAGATGAAATTGTTACGATTAGTGATTTTAATGTTTCTGATATTGATGAGATGCCAGAAAACTTTCAAGATAACAAACTCAGTGGTGTAATCCATAATGAAAATCAGCTTATCTCTATGGTAGGGCAAAATGTTATTCATGAACTGATTAGTGAAAATGAGCGTTTTTTACAAGAAAAATCGGTAGATAGTGATGATAAAAAAGAGATAGATATTGCTATGGAAGTAGTTGTCTTTAAAATGGGTGAAGAAGAGTATGCTATTGATATCGAACGTGTATCTGAAATCATAGACATGGCGCCTTTAACAAAGATAGCAGATGCTCCACCTGAACTCTCAGGTGTGATTAACATCCGTGGACAAGTGATCAATGTAGGTTCTCTATATCGCCGCTTAGGTTTAGATGAATCAAGTGCAGATATTAATAATATATTAATTTGTGAAAATGGTGTGAATCGTCAAGGATTTTGCGTTGATAAAGTGAGTGATGTTCTTGGTGTTGAAGCAGATGCTATTCGTTGTGAATCAACAGAGGAAGACCTTTTTAAAAGTGTTATTCACCTTGATAATGGTAAGCGTTTAGTGATGCTATTTGATATCTCGACCATTTTTAATAGCAAGGACGTTGCATGAGTAAAAGTGTCTTAATAGTTGATGACTCAGCACTTGTTCGTAAACAAATCCGTGAGATGCTAGAGCCAGAAGGTTATGAAATAGAACTGGCAAAAAATGGTCAAGAAGCGGTTGATAAAGCGTGTGAATATGACTTTGATGTTATTACTATGGATGTCAATATGCCTGTTATGGATGGGCTTACAGCAGTAGGTGAGATTATGAAAAAAAATCCTTCTGCTATTTTAATGATCAGTTCACTAACGTCGGCAGATGCTACAACAACTATGGATGCACTTGATTTAGGGGCTATAGATTACATTGCAAAACCCGGCACGATGAATGTAGGTAAAGAAGCAAATCGTCAAGAGATTTTGCAAAAAGTAAAATCGTTAAGTCGTATTCCAAAACGTCGTTTACAACGTCAAGTACGCCGTCCCGTTCGTCGTGAACGCCCTCAAGTAGCAGATGATCTTTCAAAAGGGGACTCTCGAGAGATTGAAAAAGTAGTTCTCATTGGATCTTCTACGGGAGGACCAGGATTAATTGAGCAGATTTGTGCTTCGCTTCCTGCATCATTTAAGTATCCTGTTTGTATTGTCCAACATATGCCAGCACAGTTTACAAAAGCTTTTGCTGAACGTTTAAACCGTGTTTCGACGCTACCTGTTTTGGAGTCTAAGCAAAATGAAGAACTGCTCCCAGGTCATGTATATGTTGCTCGTGGTGGTGTACATATGCATTTTGCACGAAAGGTATCAGGTAAAATCGTTATTCGTGAAGATAAAGATAAGGGGGAACACTTTTTTCAGCCCTCAGTAGATGAGACCTTTGTTAGTGCGCAGATGACTTTCAAAGGGAAACAACTTATAGGTGTTCTTTTAACCGGTATTGGTGATGATGGCGCTGATGGTATGGTAGAAATACGTAAAGCGGGCGGTTACACTATTGGTGAGAGTGAAGAGAGTGCTACGGTATATGGTATGCCTAAAGAGGCATATGAACGTGGTGGTGTTATGGAACAGTTAGATTTCCGTGACATCTTGAAAAAAATAGCAACATTGAAGTAAGGAAGAAACATGGCATTAGTTAAAACACATATTGATCAGGGTATTGATGAATTACCACAACTTGAAAACTTAGAAACTGCCATTAGCTACTACGAGACACAAGATGATAGTGAGCTTATGGCGTATGCTATTGATGCCATTGCTAAGTTTGATAAGGGTGGTAGTTATCTTGTTAAGGTACTTATCGATGAAAAAACTTCTAAAGAAAATGCAGCGCGTATTGCCTCTATTTTAGGACAGATGGATCATGAAAAAGCACCGGTAGAAGATGTTATGGAGTTATTAAAACTCTCTAATGCTTATGTTCGAAACCTAGGGATTACAGTATTACAAGCTTACGGTGGTGCGATTAAATACTACATTGTGAAGTTTTTAATTGGTGATGATAGAGATTTACGTATTTTTGCAATTAATGTTTTAGGTGATGTGAATTTTTCAGAATCACGTGACATGTTAGTTGAACTGCTTCAAAAAGAGACTGATATTAATGTAGCGATGACCGCAGTGGACTATATGGCAGAGATAGGTGAAATGGAAGATATCCCACTTCTTGAAACACTCAAAGTACGTTTTAATGATGACCCCTATGTAGTGTTTGGTGTTGATAATGCAATTAATGGGATAAAAGGTTAGTTATGGCTGAAGTACTTTCAAAACCCAATTTTGACAAAATGAGCGAGTTTATATACCGCCGTAGTGGTATCTATCTTGAGTATGAAAAACATTATGACAAACTCAATAAGTTTATCAATGACCGTTGTGAAAAACTTGAAGTAGATAGTTTTCGTAAATACTTTTTTAAACTACGTTTTGAAGATAAAGACGGTTCGGAATTCCAAGAGTTGATGAACGGGGTTACGGTTAATGAGACCTACTTCTTCAGAGAAAAAAATCAATTTGAAGTACTTGCAAACCACATTTTGCCAGAACTGCATAAAATACGTCCAAAAGGGGTGCCTTTACGTATTCTTTCATCACCTTCTTCTACCGGTGAGGAGCCATATTCTATTATTTTACATATTATCGAAGAGGGCAATGTTGTTGAAGAGCGTGACATTGAAGTGGTTGGTATTGATATTGACTCTACGGTGATTAATAAAGCGATTAAAGGTGAGTTTTCGCAACGGTCAGTACATGCAATACCGAAAAATGTCTTATCTCAATGGTTCACAAAAAAAGCATTTTCGTATCAGTTAAGTGAGGATTTGAATGGGACAGTGGACTTTCAAGTAGCTAATGTTTTTGACCGGGCTGCCATGCGTAAACTGGGTCGATTTGATGTTATTTTTTCTCGTAATATGTTGATTTACTTTGATGATGCCTCACGTAAAGAGGTTGCGATGACATTTTACGATATGTTAAACCCTGATGGCTATGTTTTGTTAGGTCATGCAGAGTACATGAGTCGTATTGTTTCTGTTTTTCAGGCAAAAAAAATTGGAGATACTCTTATATACCAAAAATAGTGTCCGAGGGCACCTCTAAAAAAGTGTTGACTTTTTTAGAGGTACCCTTTGTGTTACGCCGCTTTGGCGGTGGGTATCATAATAATTTAAGGAGCATAATATGCCATTAGTAATTTTCGTAGATGATAGTGAGACTGCTTTAGCATCAACACGTATGGTGACAAGCCAAATGCCAATTGAAGTAAAACAGTACACTGAGGCCCAAAAAGCCCTAGCTGAAATTCAAGGAGGTTTAGTGCCTGACTTGATTATTACGGATCTGAATATGCCGGTAATGAATGGTTTTGAATTTTTAACAGAACTTCGCAAAGTACCTGCTTTGACACGTACTCCAGTTCTGATGTTAACAACAGAAACTAAAGATGAATTAAAACAACAAGGTAAAGCCTTAGGTTTAACGGGATGGATTGTTAAGCCTTTTAACCCTGCACAATTAAAAAGTGCTATTACGAGAGTTCTTCGTTTACCAGCATAATGGAAGATGAAATGCAGATATTAAAATCAGTTTCAATGTTACTAGATCATATCCGAGCTGTTGAAGAGGATACCATTAACCTTTCAAGAGAGTCTCTGTTGAAGCTCTCAACTTATTTAGAAAAGAACAATATGGTGATTGATGATGATGTTGCAGAAGCTTTGCAGTATCAAGACATTATTTCGCAACAACTCTCAGCAACAATAGAGGCCATTGATGAAGTTCAAAAAAGTTTGACAGTGTTTGATCATGCTTATGCTAACGATGAAAATATCGCTATTGTAAGCATGGAAAAACTTCAAGGTAAACTTGGACGGGCCTTAACAAAAGCACAGGAAAAACGTGACGCTTTTTCAGGGAAAATTCATCAAGCTGCTGATGCAGATGATGAAATAGAATTTTTTTAGGAGTTTAAGATGCCAAGTATTATGGTTGTAGATGATTCAAAAACAGTACGAAGTTATCATGGTTCAATATTAAATCAGTTTGGTTACAAAGTGTTAGAGGCTGAGAATGGTATGGAAGCATTAGAAAAAAGTCTTGATGGCGATGTTCGGCTCTATTTAGTTGATGTAAACATGCCTGTTATGGATGGTTATTCGTTTGTAAGTGAAATTCGTAAACAACCAAAGTACGCGACAACTCCTATCATTATGATTACCACACAAGCACAAGAAGATGACAAAATTCAAGCCTTTAAGGTGGGTGCATCACTCTTTGAGACCAAGCCGATTAAGCCCGACCAGCTAAAAGCTTATGTACAGATTTTATTTCGAGGATAAAGGATAATTTATGGATCCACTATTAGAACAGTTTTTACAAGAAGCCCGAGAGAATCTTTCATTTATTGATCAAAATATTGAAGATATCGGTGGCGATGACCCCGAACTCCTCAACTCTGTATTTAGAGCAGCCCACACTCTTAAAGGGGGCTCTGGAATTGTTGGTTTTGAATCGGTTAAAGAGATAACTCATCATGCTGAAGATCTACTTGATATGTTGCGTGCCGGAAAACTAGAATTTAAAGAGAGCATGACTGAGGCTTTATATAATGCCTTTGATGAGGTTATGAACCTTATTGAAGCGGCAGAAGAGTCTGAAGGTATTGTTGATGCAGATGAAGAGCGTGTTGACGAAATTGTTACGCAATTAACAGCTGAAATGGGTAAAGAAGATGTTGTAGAAGAGTGGTCTGCTCCCTTTAAACTTTTAGAAAATAGGGAACTCATCAACCTTCCGATGCCTTTTCTAGCTAAAGCAGACCTCAAACTACCTTTTTCTATAGATGAAATTAATGCTGAAGTTTGTGAAGCAAAACAGCTTTACTTAGTTGTCTTTGATGTAGATTCTTCATGTATGGTTTATGGAAATGATCCTGTTTATACGCTCTCTTTATTAGGAGAGAGTGTTTTAGGGATGCATACGTGTATGTCAACACAAGCTGCAACTTCAATACTGAGTGGGCTTGAGGATGAAGAGGGTTTAGAGTTAAAAACAGATATTAAAGCCATTATCTATGCTAGTTATGAAGAGATTGAAGATGCCTTGTTTAACTTTTCAGATGAATTGTTGCTGCTACCTTTAGATATTGCAACACTTCTTAGTGTCCAACATGGCGAAGAAAATCATCAACTTGATCTTTTAAAAGAGTTAAGTGTAAACGCAAAAAGCTACCTTGATACAGGTGATACTGAGGGTTTAATTAGCGAAGTTGAAAAAAGCTTGCCTCTTGTAGGTAGCGATACCATTCAACATGCACAACTATTACGTCTTATCAATGTTATTGGTTTAATTAAAGATGATGAACTCAGTTTCTTAGAGGGCTTTTTTAGTAGCTTAGATAAGGGTGAGGTTTTTGACTTTGATAGTGATAGCAGTGCTCTAAGTACAGCTCAAGAGAGTGCTCTTGAAACATCTGTTGAAACGTTGTCTGTGGATGAAGAAGTGAATCAAAGTGATACTGAAACAGCGACAATACCAGAGATGGATGAACCTATCAAAAATAATATTGATGAAATTTTACGTCAGCAGTTACAGACCTTAAAGGTTACCGAAGGCGACGCTGCGTCACTACAACGAGTTAATGTGATGTTAAAAGCGTATGTAGGTGCTTTTCTTCCTAACTTTAATAAAGATTTTGACTCAAGTGAAGCGATGCAAAATGCTATCAATGGACATCTTAATGGTGATGCACCACAAGCTGAGTCTGCTCAGGTCACTCCTGACATAGCACCACTTATTTCAGAAGTTACGCCGATATCTGATGTTGCTGAAGTGGTAACACCAGAAATAGTTACGCCTCAAGAGAGTAAAAAAGAGGTGACTAAGACTCCTAAAGTAGAAAAAGATATTGTTAAGAAAAATGTAATTGGTAAAACGGTTAAAATTGAACAAGAGTCTATTGATAACTTGATGAATATTGTAGGAGAACTTTTAGTCGCTAAAAATTCACTACCATACCTTGCTGATGGGGTTCATGCTATGAATTCGGAGATGATTAAACGGGCTATTTTAGAAAAGTATAACTTTATTAATCGTCTTTCAGAACAGCTCCAAGATTTGATTATGTCAATGCGTATGTTACCAATTTCATACGTCTTTGATCGTTATCCTAAACTGGTACGCGATATCTCTAAAAACATGGGCAAAAAAGTAAAACTAACCATGGAGGGTGGTGAAACACGTCTGGATAAAAACATGATAGAGATGTTAGCTGATCCTATGATTCATATTATGCGTAACTCCCTTGATCACGGGATAGAGATGCCAGATATTCGTGTTCAAAAAGGAAAACCGGTTGAAGGTCAAGTGAACCTAAGAGCCTACTCTCAATCCGATAAAATCATGATTGAAATTGTAGATGATGGTGCAGGAATTAATGTTGAAAAAGTAATTCAAAAAGTACTTGAAAATGATTTGATGAGTATCGAACAGATTGATGCGCTGAATGATAATGAAAAAGCAGAGCTAGTCCTTTTAGCAGGGCTTTCAACTGCAGATGAAATTAGTGAGTATAGTGGTCGTGGTGTGGGTATGGATGTTGTTAAGAAGTCTATTGAAGGTTTTGGTGGCAGTATCTCTATTGAAACCCGACCAAACCAAGGAACTACTATTACTCTAGGTATTCCGGTGTCGCTTGCAGTAACATCGTTACTTCATGTTTCAATGAGCGACATTCATTATGGTTTTCCAATGGATTCTGTAGCCGAAACAGTTAAAATTGAACGTAATGAAATTGAGTACTTACATAACGAACCTTTTATCTACATTCGTGGTGAAGTCATTCCTTTACTGTTTGTAAAATCGATGTTAGATGAAGAAGAAATTGGGGAAAAACCGCTTTCTATTGTAGTCTTAAATGTCAAAGACAACCTTTTAGCTGTAGTAGTAAATGACCTGCTTGGACAACTTGACGTGGTGCAAAAACCATTAGAAGGTTTAGTAGAACATCATCCTATATTTTCAGGAACAGCACTACTTGGAAATGGTCAAATTATTATGGTAATTGACCCTCTTGGTCTGCTCTCAATTGCACATCAGTTAAAAAAAGAGATTGAAAAGGCCTCATAATGCAAAGTTTTATTTTATTTAATGTAGGCGAGTTACGCTACGCAATGGCACTTGATAATATTCAACGTATTTTGATTGTGCCTAAACTAACCCCTACCTCTCAAAAAGATAAAATCTTTGAGGGCATGATGTCGTATGAAGATGATGTTATTGATGTGGTTAGTTTCCGAAAAATGATTTCGATGCAAGGATATAGTGCCAAAGTGAGTGAAATGTTTATTGATTTAAAGGGACAACATAAGGCGTGGGTTGAAGCCTTAAGTGATAGTGTGCATAAACATGTTCCTTTTACAAAAACAACGGATCCTCATGCTTGTCATCTTGGAAAGTGGATTGATAACTTTAGTTCGTATGATGAAGAGGTAAATGGGATTTTACGTCATCTTAATACCCATCATCAAGCACTGCATCAAAGTGCTGTTGGGGTCCTTGAACGTTATGCAGAAGATCCTGCTATGGCAGAAGCATGGTGTAGTTCTCATGTTAAAGGGATTTACGAAAAGACGATAGGCTACATTGATGCTATTGCTACCCATGCTGATTCGGTCGCTAATGACTCTCAAAAACTACTGATACTTGAACATGGGGGGACCCGTTTTGGGCTTCAAGTTGACACTATTAGTGATATTATTCATGTTGAAGAGAGTGCTATCAAAGATCAAAGTAGTCTGCAACGTTGTGGAAAGTACATCTGTATTAAGGGTGTTTTAGAACATGAGTCAAAACTGTGTAGTGTGATAGAATCGATAAATATTTCAAATTTGACAAGTGAGGTATAAGATGGCTGATTTAATAGTATTTAAAGTACAAGATAATTTATATGCAATGGATATTGAACATATTCAACGTATTACACAAGCAAAATCATTAACTCCTATTCCTAATGCACATCCTTTCATTGATGGAATGATGTCTCATGAAGAACGTATTTTAAAAGTTGTGAACTTTAGAAAAATGGTAGGTGTTGAGAGTTACGATGCACAATTAAGTACACTATTCGCTTCTTTGAAAGGGCAACATAAGGAGTGGGTAGATGCCCTGAATTATGCAGTTTCAAATAAAACACATTTTCAAAAAACTACTAACCCTCATGAGTGTGAACTAGGTAAGTGGCTAGATAGTTTTACCTCTTATGATGATCATGTGACACAGATATTAAAAGGTTTAAATGAAAACCATAAGCTTTTACATAATTGTGGTGGCGAAATTGTAGCGATGCAGGAGGATAATCCAGAAGCTGCACAAAAAATGGCTGATGTTGAAGTTCATGGCTATTTTCAAAAAACTATGGGTGCTGTGGACACTTTTATGAGTGAATTTGATGTTGTAGCAGACTCATTACAAAAGCTACTTATTTATAATAATGGGGTAGATACTTTTGCAATCAAAGTGGATGAAATTGTTGACATTGCACATATTGAAGCAGAAAATATTAAAGAGTCAGAAAATACCAATAAGGTGAGCCAGTTTTTGGAACTTCAAGGGGTTATTGAACTTGAAGAAAATTTAATTAATGTTATTAAAGAGGTAAGTTTACCTCAAGAGATGGAGTGAATTATGGCAATAAGTATGAATGAAAATCGTGTCGTTTTTGAGTCAGTGATTTATGAAAATGAAGTAGTTGAGTTACGTGACTTTTTTCAAGAATCAGCACCGACACCTTTAGAGCTAAACTTTGAAGCGTGTCAAGATGCCCATATGGCTATTTTACAGCTGATACTTGCCTATCAAAAAACTTATGAATGTAGCTATGTTTTTGGTGAAAATGTTACAATGTATGAAAAAGTAATAAAAGGGTTTGATTTAAGTGAAGACCATTGTAATTAGCAACCGTAAAGGGGGCTCCGCAAAAACAACAACAGCTGTAAATTTAGCCAGTGAATTGGCTAAAAAAGGCTCTGTCTTACTACTTGACTTTGATACACAAGGTCATGCTTCTATTGGAGTAGGGTCTGCTCCCTCTGATAACTTAGGTGTACACTCTATCTTTAGTGGTGCGACACTAAGTGAAAGCTTTATACCAACGGTACATCATAATCTAACCCTCTCTCCTGCACTTGAATTTTTTGATGTTTATGAGTACTCGGACTTAAGAGGTGTTCTCAAAAGCCGTTTTAAACGTGAAAAAATTGCAGACTTTTTTGATTACTGTATTATTGATACTCCCCCTACCTTTGACGCACTTCTTAAAAACTCGTTAGAGGTAGCAGATGCGGTGGTTATTCCCTTTGTCCCTCATCATCTTGGCGTTGTTGCTGTAGGTCAAATGCTACGTGCAATCTATCAGAGTGCGACACAACTAAACCGTACTTTAGTGGATGTTAGCATCCTACCTGTGATGTACAATCCCCACATCAAAGAACACCAAGAATCTTTACAGAAGGTACGTACCTCTTTTGGTGAGGAAAAACTTCTTTCTCCTATTGGTGTGGATATCAAATTGGCACAGATGTTTAACTCAGGAGAACCTATTGTTCTTGATGAAAAACGTTCTAAGGGTATGCGTGACTATAAAAACTTTGCGCATGAACTCTCTCAACGCCTAGAAGTGTAAGATGGGGATTAAAGAACAGACCTTAGCCAAATTGAAAATTTTAGTTTGTGATAATGATGTTCGACTTTCTAATCGTCTATATATTTGGTTAAGTGGTCTCAAAGTGGATGTCCACTTAGCGCATAATTACGATAATGCAATTGAAATATTTGCAGAAAAAGCACCTGATATTATCATCACTTCAGCTATGGATAATAGCGAAGGTCTCACTCTTATTAAGTCCGTAAAGTCCTTTAATGAAGAGGCTGGTATTGTTTTTATATTTAAAGATGAAAGTGCCAAGCTTTTTAAAGAAGTTGTTACTTTAAATGTTGATAAATTTGTGCATCTTCCGGTTGAAACGGCCATACTATTAGATACCCTTTATCGCTTAGCAAAAGAGAAAACACTCTCTCAAGAATACAGTCAAAAAGAACAGCTATTAAAAGAGTACAAGGGCGCGATAGATCAAACATTTATCGTTACTATTCACAATACAGAGGGCGAAATAACGTATGTAAATGAACGTTTTTGTCAAACGTTTGCCATGGATAAACAAAGTGCTCTTGAAGGGTATGTAAACCCAATTTTACATGGTTCAGACCGAGAAAAACGTAATAAAATGCTACGTGCAATACAAAGTAAAACAGTATGGCAAGATCGCCAGTCTATTCTTGTAAATGAGAGTGAAGAACATATCTTTGATGTGAGTGTTGTTCCTATTTTAGATGCAAAAGATAATATTATTGAGTATTTGGTATTAATGAATGATGTAACGACTTTTGTCCTTGAAGGTCGGAAAGCCCAAGAAAAACAAAATGACAGTAAAATTGAAAAATTACAGTTATTACGTAAACATCATCAAGAGATGAGTCGCGTAAAAGACTCCTTTTTAACTGTGTTCGCTCATGAACTTCGTACCCCACTTAATGCGATAATAAACTTTGCAGATCATCTACGTAAACATATTGCAAAAAGTGAGATAAATCGAAAAGAACAGCTTGTCATAGAAACACAAGAAATTCAGCGTAGCGGACTACATATTTTACAAATGATTAATAATATGTTAGATGCTATTAAGTTAAGAGACAAAAAAATGCATTTTGAGTTCCAAGATTTTGATATAGCAGAAAGTATTGAAGAAGTACTTCATAATAACAGTATCTTATCAGATGTAGACGTTGAACTTCATCTTCAAGAAGCAATTGAAATCCACTCTGATGCGACACGTTTTCTCCAAATATTAGAACATTTATTAAGCAATGCGGTCAAATATGGGAAAAGTAAAATAATAATTACGTTAAAATATATTGATAATAGTTTTGAACTAAGTATTGAAGATGATGGTGAAGGTTTTAATACACAAAAAGGTGTCTTTGAACTTTTTAATCAAGCACAACAAGATGATATGACACGTTCGGCAAAAGGGTTAGGCATTGGACTTTTTGTAGTAAAACAGATCTGTTTAAATCTTGATTTTGATATTAAGCTCTCACGTTCTCAAACACTTTCGGGAGCAAAAGTGACAATACGGGAAAATATTAATGAAATTATTTTAGATGAAGGTAGATAGATGGACAATAAAAAGATTTTAATAGTAGACGATAACAAAAACAATCGTATGATTTTAAGCCTTCTTATAGAAGATTACCTTGATGAAAATGAGGGTATCTCTTTAGATATTGTTGAAGTTGAAAATGGACAAGAAGCGGTTGATGCTTGTTTTGAAGAGATATTTGACTTAGTGTTTATGGATATCATGATGCCCGTGTTAGATGGTATTGATGCGACAGCTCAAATTCGCCAAAACAACAAAGAGGTGATGATTATTGCCGTCTCTGCTGTTGATGATACTGAGCGACAAAAAATGATACTTAGCAATGGGGCAGAAGATTACATCTCTAAGCCAGTTAATGCTGATATCTTCATCTCACGTTTTACCAATTATCTCACGCTTCTTAATTCTCGCAATCATAAACGTGAAAGTGAACTGACAACAAACCTTTATACTAAAGATATCTACTCACGCCAACTTGTTTTTGCTGTCACCTCAGAAGATGCTCTTGCCGAGTTTTGGGAGTACTACTTACTTGATGAACATGTGCGTTTTGATAATCTCTCTGATGTAGTTCGTGCGGTGTTTGATTTAGCTAGTTTAGTCCTTAAACTTGGTGAAAATTGTCAAATTATTGTTGAAGAGTCTGAAGGGTCACTCTACTTTACTTTAGCCAACACAACTATCTTAGATACAAAGCTTATTAAACTTAGTATGGCAAAAAATGCGATTATAAAAACCTATAAAGTTGCAGATGATAAAATGAGCTTTGAACTTCCTAAAGTGGATACAACAGTGGTGGAAGAACCTGTTGTCGTTGTTGAAGAAAAGGTAGCAGTGGTAGTAGAAGAACCTGTGATACAAACTGAAATCATTGCGTCTAAGTTTATGACCTCGACACAAGAACATCAAGTGTATAACTATATGGATGTTGATGACTTAGATGAGCTTGAAACTTATGTTAATAAGCTCTCTTCACTACTTTTAATGGTAGGAAACAGTGCTCTTGAAGATGATGAGATAGTAGATATCTATACCTTACTTGACCGTATGGCTAAAACGATGACTATCTATTCTGAGTCGTATGATATTGGACAAGCCCTTCAATCCCTTTCCAATGATATTAATACCTATTCAGCAGAGTTCAAAGCAAACTCAGGAGCCCTTGGACCGATGTGTGCCGCCTTTTCAAATGATGTGATTACATGGATACAGATGACATTCCATGATGGTGCACCTTCGGTAGACTTTATGAACGATACTATTGTAGTAAATACGCAAACTATTGGCTCAATGTTAAAAATGGATGAGGCAACGGATGGTGCTGATATGGATGATATTTTTGACTTTTAAAGGAGTTGATGATGTATAAAGTAACTGTTGAAAATGCCTGTCGCTGTTTTTTACGCGATGGCATGAGCGAAAGCCAAGAATTCCCTACAAAAGAGGAAGCTAAAGAAGAGGCAACGTCAATGTTTGAACGTATGAATCAAAACTTTTGTAAAAAGCATAGTTTTGAAATCAATGAGCGTTTTGGTGACTATACCATTGTGATTAAAGATGAGAAGCGTTAAATTTTTATACTAGATGTGTAATGTGTGCGTCGATGGAAACAAAGGCTTCCTACATTCACATACATCTTCTTTGACAATAGTATTTATAGACTCGATTTGGAAACCACTTTCATAAAAAAATCCAAATTCTAAAAAATAAAACTTACTTTAAAAAGATCTCTTTAGCCCGTTGCAAATCTTCGGCCGTATCGATACCAAAACCGGTACTTGTCACCTTAACCATAGATATCTTCTTTCCATGATAAATAGCACGTAATTGCTCTAACTTCTCAATATCCTCGATGGGTGCATCATTTAAACCACAAAAATCATGCAGACTCTTTTTAGTAAATCCATAAATCCCAATATGACCAAAGTAGGTAGCATTACCACCACGGTTGAAAGGAATGAGTGAACGTGAGAAGTAGATGGCATTTTGTACCTCATCTAACACCACTTTAACAAGGTTTGGGTCTTGTGCTGCATCCGCATTAATGGCATTGTAACAACTCCCCATAACAAAGTCACTTCCTTGTGCTTTAATGTGGTTAAGACGGGTTATAAGTAGCTCAACAACTTCAGGCTCAATAAAAGGCTCATCAGCTTGTACGTTAATAATAAGTTCATCATCACCAACTTCTAAAATTTGAGCACACTCATTAATACGATCGGTACCGCTTTTATGTGTAGTTGAGGTTAACATTGCTTCAATACCATAAGCGTTACAAATAGCAATAATTTTTTCATCATCCGCAGCAATTACTACGCGGTCTAAGTGAGCAATAGCTTTAGCCGTACGTACTACCATAGGTAAACCACCAATATCGGCTAATACTTTTTCAGGAAAACGGGTAGAAGCTAGACGGGCAGGGATAATAATCATTTGATACCTTTGTGTAAAAACCCACGCTTGGAGATGGGTTTTGTTATAATGGCGTTATTATAACAAAGAGGAGAATTTATGTTGCTTTATCAGCCTGAAGAGGGCTACTGTTACAACAGTGATTCACTCTTTTTGTATGACTTTGTAAGTACTTTTAAGCCTCGTGGTAGAGTGTTAGATGTTGGAGCTGGTTCTGGGATTGTAGGACTCTTAGTAGCTCGAGACAATGATAAAGTCAACTTAGAAGCAGTAGAGAAGCAAGAAGCTTTTGTCTTTTATGCACGTAAAAATGCCGCTATCAATAAGATACCCTATAAAGTTCATCAAACAGATTTTTTAGACTTTAATGATGAAAAAGGATTTGAATACATCATCTCAAATCCTCCTTTTTATCATGAGGGTGCTTCACGTAGCGATAATACCATGTTACATCAGGCCCGTTATAACCTCCATCTTCCTTTAGAAAAGTTTGTAGCAAAAGTGGCAAAATTACTACGACCACAAGGCCATTTTATCTTCTGTTATGACTCTCAACAGTTTGGGCTTATTTGTGCTGCTTTAACAGCGGTAAAATTAAGAGTTATTGATGTACAATTTGTGCACTCAAAACGTGATAAAAATGCCTTTTTAGTCTTAGTGCACGCACGTAAAAATTCGAAGTCGTTAATGAAGACTTGGCCCCCTTTTATAAGTGCGGATGAAAAAGGTTTTTCATCAAAGGCGCAAGCTATTTTCGACACAGCAAGGACACATAGTATTAAATGTCAACGATAATGAAAAAAGAGGGATATCCCTACGTATTTAATACCACTGCTTGTGAGACCTGTGGTGGAAGGTGCTGTACGGGTGAGAGTGGTAATATCTTTGTAACACCTTCTGAAATAACGAGCTTAAGTAATCTTTTAAAGATAGATGAAATAGCGTTTAGAGAAGCCTATCTTATTAAAAAAGGGTATAAGTTCTCACTTAAAGAGCGTATAGTAGGTGTTTCTCATGATTGTATCTTCTACTCTCGTGAAGCTGGTGGATGCAGTGTTTATATGGCGCGACCCGAACAGTGTCGTACGTTTCCTTTTTGGGAGTATTATAAAACACGAGTTGATGAATTAAAAATGGAATGTCCAGGGATTATTGATGCTTAAACTATTTGTAACGTTGTTTTTAACGGCAACACTTTTTATTGGGTGTGCACCAAAAGAGCCTATTGCTCCAAATGCTAAGGCTTTTGAAGAAGAAGATACCTACATTGTGTATGCCCTTTATGCACAACAACATGGTGCCCATGAAACTGCTGCTCAAATGTACGGTAAGCTTTTTGAGAAGTCAGGGAAAAGAGAGTACCTTTATGAACGTGAGGTATCCCTTCTTCGTGCGAAAAAACCTGAGGTTGTGATTACAGAAACGCGTGCTTTTTTACAAGAGACGCCTGATGATATTAAACTGCGGCGTTTTGAGATAGCAGGATTGCTTCTAGAAGATGAAGTTAATATTGCTAAGGCACGTGCATTAGAGTTAGTAGCATTGAGTAAAGCACAAAATGATTATGTTCTTGTGGCCAACATCTATTCACGTCAAAAACGTTACGATACGGCATTAAAGTACTTAGAAAGTGCCTATGCGATTAACTATGATGAAGAGATTCTTGATAAGATGTCGATACTTCTATATGTGAATTTAAACCGTAAAAAAGAGGCCATAGCCCATCTTGAATCACACTCAAGACTGCATGGTTGTTCCGAGCGTATCTGTTTACGTTTAGGGGGATACTACTCTGAACAAAATAATGTTGATGGAATGTTATCAACGTATCTGCGTCTGTATGATACCTATCATACACAGACACTAGCTGACCATATTGTAAAAATTTACAATTATAAAAAAGATTATATAAAATTAGAGATATTTTTAAAAGAGAATGACCTTAATGATGCGCTTCTCTTACAGTTATATGTCAAAAGTGAAAAGTATAAAGAAGCAAGTGTTTTAGCACTTAAACTTTATAAAACAGAGGGAGACATCTCTTATTTGGGTCAAAGTGCTATCTTCGATTATGAGAGTACTACAAAACATGACAAGAAATCTCTTGAGAGTGTCATCGCTAGGTTAGAAAAAGTAATTAGAGAAAATGATGCTCCACTTTATCTTAACTATCTTGGTTATCTTATGATTGAACATGATATTGATGTTGAAGAGGGTATTGTCTTTGTTCAAGAAGCTTTGAAGCAAGAGCCTGATTCTGCATATTATATAGACTCTTTAGCGTGGGGTTATTATAAGTTAAACCGGTGTAGTGATGCATACAAATTAATGAAAAAAGTAAAAAATGATATTGGCAGTGACGACAAAGAAGTCCAAGCCCATATTAAAGCTATCAATAAATGTAACAAAGGAAAAAAACAGTTATGATTTTAGACGATATTATCGCCAAGACAAAAGAAGATTTAGCCAAAAGAGAAAAAGAGTTTACTATGGAGTGGCTAGGCCGTTCCCTGGCATTTAACGCTCGTGTACCACGTGAAGTTCATGGTTTTTTAACATCAACCGATGATGAACCGTATCGTATTATTTCAGAGGTGAAAAAGGCGAGCCCATCTAAAGGTATTATTTGTGAGGATTTTGATCCTATTGCTATTGCTCAAGGGTATGAAAGAGGGGGTGCTAATGCTATCTCTATCTTAACAGAACCACATTTTTTTCAAGGTGATATTGAATACCTAGCGGGGATTCGTCGTTATGTAGGTATCCCTTTATTACGTAAGGACTTTATAGTTTCTAAGTATCAGGTACTTGAAGCATTAGTGTATGGAGCTGACTTTATCTTGTTAATTGCAGCTGCCCTTAGCCGTAAAGAGCTTAAAGAGCTACTAGAGTATACACGACACCTTGGGATGGAAGCACTTGTTGAGGTTCACGATAAGACAGACTTAACTAAGGCTATTTTTGCAGGATCAGATATTATTGGAATTAACCATCGCAATCTTCAGACTTTTGAGATGAACATGAATCTATGTTACGACTTGATACCGTTGATTCCAAATGGTAAAATTATTGTTGCTGAGAGTGGTATTTATGAGCATGGTCAGTTAGATGATTTACGTAAGGCAGGTGTAGATGCCTTTTTAGTAGGCGAATCTTTAATGCGTCAAGATAATGTTGAAGAGGCACTTAGAAAGTTAAAAACAGGAAAATAAGTGTATTGAAAAGGTAGATACACTTCTACCCTTTCACGCATCTACTTATTAAAATTCTCAGAATTTTAATTTATGCAAGTAGTTTTTTAACACACTCGTTAATACGTTTCCCATCAGCAAGACCTTGAAGCTCTTTTGATGAAGCACCCATTACTTTTCCCATATCTTTCATGGTAGAAGCACCTATTTTTTCAATAATAGCTTTTATCTTACTTTCAAGTTGGGTATCATCAAGTTGTGCTGGTAAATAGACTTCAAAAATACTAATTTCAAACATCTCAATTTCATAAAGATCATCACGTCCTGCATCTTTGTATTGCGTTGCAGCATCATTACGTTGTTTGACCTGTTTTATAATAATTTTCATCACAGCGTCATCATCAAGTTCAATACGCTCATCTACTTCAATCTGCTTAAATGCAGCACTTAACATACGTAACGCATCACGTTTTTTGTTATCTTTGGCTTTCATAGCCTCTTTAATATCATTTTTAATTTGATCTTTTAAACTCATTACATACCTTTGGAACTATATTTGCTAGGATTATAGCAAAGAATAGGAAAATTTGATGATAAGATATACGTTACTTACGCTTTTAGCGTTAATACTTTTTAGCGGTTGTACGGCAAAGCTTACTGAACCTGAGATAGATTTTAAGCCACCAAAATATGTAGAGGAGATGCCTTCACATGAAGATGAACGCAATTATGTCTCTACAGGTAGTATCTTTGGTCAAGGAGATAATCCACTCTTCTCTGATCATAAGGCGATGCACGTATATGATATTGTGACGGTGGTTATTTCTGAAACAGCTTCCTCTTCAAATGCGGGTAAAAAACAACTCAGTGAAGCTGATACTGTTGCTTTAGGAGGCGGCGCATTTACAACAGCAGGAGGTAATCCTGCTATTTCAGCTTATGCAGGACATTTAAGTGGTTTAACCAATGTTGGTTATAACTCTGCCTCAAACTCTTCATTTAATGGACAAGGCTCTGCCACTAAAGATGCGCGTTTTACAACCACAGTAACCGCGAGAGTGGTTAAAGTGCTTCAAAATGGAAACTACTTTATCTCAGGTAAACGTGAAATATTAATTGATGATCAAAAACAGATTATTCAAATTTCAGGTGTGATACGTTCTTATGATATTAATCAAAATAATCAAATAGATTCTGCCCAGATGTCAGAAGCAAAGATCCTCTACTCCAGTGAAGGTGATATAGATCGTGCTATGAATCAAGGATGGGGAACGAAGTTAGTCCAAGCAGTATGGCCCTTCTAAATATATATGTTTAGGCCTTCTTATCTGAAGTTAAGAGGGTGTCTTCAAGCAGGGTAACGGGTTTAGGTTGTGCAAAGTAATACCCTTGAGAGTAGTCAATACCAATCCCTTTAACAAAATCAAAAATCTCTTTTGATTCTACAAATTCAGCAACGGTTTTTGTCCCTATATCTTGCGCAAAAGCAACAAGTGTTTTTAAAACGGTTTGACGTGCAGGGTCTTTATGTATATCTTTTATAAGGGTAGCATCGATTTTGAGATAGTCGAAATCTAGATTAATAAGATGTGAAAAGTTCGAGTAACCAGAACCAAAGTCATCAATACTAACATGGCAACCTAAGGCTCTCACTTCTTTACAAAATGCAATAACATCAGCATAATCACCAACATCTTCTGTCTCAAGTATCTCAAAAACAACACGTGAAGCTACCGGATAAATATGTAACATGCTTTTAATAAACTCAATAATATTATACTCTTGAATATCTTCCATAGAGAGGTTAATAGAGAACTTATAAGGCAGGTTAGCAAAGTGTTTCATAGACTTTGTAATCATTGTTTTAGTGAGGGTTTCATAGAGTTTTGTTTTTTTGGCAATACCTAAAAAGAAGTAAGGGGAGATCACTTTATCATCAAAGTCTATCAGTCGGATAAGACACTCGTACTTCTCAATTTTCATAGTTTTATTGTTGACTATGGGTTGAAAGTAGGGAACAATTTTATCATCTTTAATGGCTGTTTTGATTTTTTTAATCCAGACAAGATTGGAATGAAACTCTTTAGCTCTTGAGAGTGTATTATCAAAGATAACGGCATTAGTATGTGTTTTTTTAGCACTATGTAGAGCTAAATCAGCATTAGCAAGACTGCTCTCTTGACCAAATGCAAGACCACTACTAACATTAATATGTACTTCCATCTGCTCATTTTTATCTTCAAAGACAAAAGGGCTTTTAATGATGACTTGGATTAAGGAGAGTACAATAATCTCAAAGTACTCACGTTCGATGTTCTCAATAGAGTAGAGGGCAAAACTATCACCGGGCATTCTAAAAAGTTTGAGATCTTCATGGGCAATAAAGTTCTCAATACGTTTAAACATCTCATAGATAATAAAGTCACCAATCTGATGACCATAAAAATCGTTAATCTCACTAAACCCATCAATATCTAAAATAGCTAAGGCGCTCAGCTCTTTTTTCTTATTAATCTGTTGAAGTTGGAGCAATTTTTTTCGGTTAGGTAAACCTGTAAGAGGGTCGTTAAAATAGAGAAATTCCAACTCTTTGGCATGGCGATACTCTTTGGTGATATCTTGAGTGGTGATGACATAATGTTTATCTTGATTGAGGTAAGACGATATTTTGACAACGAGTTCCTTTCCTCGTTTGTTAATTAAGATAGCTTGTTGATGGTGAAGACTTTCAAACCATTTTTTGCCATCACGTGCTGCGGTATAATCTTTTTTTTCTAAAAAAATATCTGCAATATCACTGTAAAAGTTGTTGAAAAATTCAATAGAATTTACACTAAAAAAGTTTAAAAAAGTACTATTAGCAAAAATGAGTTTACTACCATCTGTGATAAAAACTGGGCTTTCAAAACTTTCAATAACATTGCTAATGAGTGTAGTCTCTTGTATAAGTTTTTGTTTTTCATTAAATATTTGATAATACTGTGTAAGGCGGTGTTCAAACTGAATATAGTGTAGTGGTTTAAATAAAAAGTCTGATTCACTAAAAAGAGGACAGGCTTCAACAAATTTTTTTTCATCATTTAGATTGATAAGGTAAAGGAGTGAAACCCCTTTATCTCGTTGTTTTTGGAGGGTCTGTAAGGTCTTTTCGGAATAGTCTATAACATCAACATTTATGATTATAAGTTGAATACTTTTTTGATTGTGAATAGTGTTATCTAAGGTACTAAAATCAGTTTGAGTAAGTAAATAAGTGTCTGTGCAAATCTGCGCAGAGAGTGTTTGTGTAAGTGTGTCCGTTGTTGTAGAAACTAAAACAATGTTATACATTACAATCCTTAATAAACTATAATAACATTATTTTTTATTGTTTTATATTAAATTGGATGAGTAAATGTCACTAAAGAGAAATCTCTTTAGTAGTTGATTGCAATACGATAGTTTGGATCATCTTCTTCGTTGGAAAAGTAGGGTGTTGCTTTTTTTAGAAGCATTTTACAGTCTGCACTGAGATGACGAAGTAAGATATTCTTACCTGCTTCTTCATATTTTTTAATCATATTATCAATTGCTTCAACACCTGATGCATCCATTACCCGAGTCTGTTTAAAGTCAATTACCACTTTTGGTGGATCTAACTCAACACTGAATTGTTCTGCAAACGAGGCGGTTGAACCAAAAAAGAGGGGACCTTCCAACTCATAAATCTTGCTACCATCATCTTCAGTATGGATATGTGCGCTGATACGTGCATGTTTCCAAGCAAATACAAGAGCAGAGATAATAACTCCTGAAATAACAGCTATTGCTAAATCTGCAAAGAGGGTAATAACAGTAACTGCAACCATAACAAAGGCATCCGATCGTGGCATTGACTTCATATGCGAAAATGAACTCCACTCAAAGGTACCAATACTTACCATAAACATAATTCCTACTAAAACTGCTACGGGAATAACGTTTAAAAGGTCAGTAAGAGTTGCCACAAGTACAATAAGACCAATAGCCGCAACAAAAGAAGAGAGACGACCAAGGCCACCTGAGGTAAAGTTAATGATGGATTGACCAATCATTGCACATCCTGCCATTGAACCAAAAAAACCACAAGTAATATTACCCGTTCCTTGAGCGATACACTCTTTGTTTCCGCTACCACGTTCACCACTCATTTCATCAAGTACAGTTAGTGTTAAAAGTGACTCAATAAGACCTACTAGGGCAACAATAACGGCGTAAGGTAGCACAAATATAATGGCATCAAGACTAAAAAGATACTCAGGAATACCAAAGCTTGGTAATTGCCCTTTAAACTGGGTTAAGTCGGTGAGTTGTCCGACTAGTATGGTATCTGCACCACTAAAGTAAACAATAACGGTAATGGCAATAATAGCTACAAGTCCAGAAGGAATCGCCTTGGTTATTTTAGGAAGAAAATACATCATCATCATGGTTAAAAGAACAAGGGCATACATAATCCACCCTTGCCCTTCAAAAAACTTGAACTGTGCCGAAGCAATGACAATGGCTAAACCATTTACAAAACCATAGATAGCAGGTTGTGGAACAAGTCGGATGAATTTTCCAAGTTTTAAAAGACCAAAGGCAATTTGAATCACACCTGCGATAACTGTGGCAAGTAAAATGTATTGAAGAATTCCAATTGCTATCACGTCACCACTCATTCCTTGGGCACTCAGGAGCGCATTTACTTTAATACCAAGTCCTACAAAGACAATTGCAACTGCTCCTGTAGCACCTGAAATCATCCCGGGTTTTCCTCCAATTAAAGCTGTTACTAAACCTAGTATAAAGGCAGTGTAGAGTCCAACAATAGGACTAACCCCTGCAATAAAAGAGAAGGCAATGGCCTCAGGTACTAAGGCAACGGCAACAACAAGACCTGACAGAACATCATTTTTGATATTTTGTGAGGCATAATTTTTTATATTAAACAAATACTAACCCTTTAATGACGTAAGTTGGTCATTGATTTTTTCTAATTTTTCGAGTGCAGCTGCTAAATCTTCACGATTTTTAGTAATAACATCTTCTGGTGCATTGGCAACAAAACGCTCATTATTAAGCATACCGTTTAATTTACCCGTCTCTTTTTGGAGTTTTTCACTCTGCTTTTCTAAACGAGTAATAATAGGGGTTAAGTCAATAGATGCCGTTGGGATAAATACTTCAACACTATTACCAAGGTCACTTACAGAATCAGCGATTTTTTCTTGGGTGAATTTAACATTTTCAACCTTTCCAAGACGGGCAATAAACGGTGAAATGAGTGCTTCGTCGATTTCAACAGTCATTTTAAATGAGGCTTCTGCAATCCCTTGGTTGGCCATATCTACTAATGTTTTAGCACGACGTACTGTAATAATAGCATCCATAATAATCTCAAATTGTTTTTCAATCACTTCATCTTGTGGCGCGACTTGAGGATAACTATTAATCATGATTGATTCACCTTTTTCAAGTGAAGTTCCTGAAAGCTCATGGTAAAGGTACTCGGTCATAAATGGCATAAATGGGTGTAACATTTTCATAGACTCTTTAAAGATAGAACCTAGTTCTGGAATACTCTCTTTAGAAACCTTAGAAAGCTCAATACCCCAACCACAAAACTCATTCCATAAAAAGCGATAGAGTACGGTGGCCCCGTCATTAAAACGGTAGTCATCTAAACATTCGCGTGTCTCTTTAACAGCAACGTTATAACGTGATAAAATGTAACGACCTAGTGGTGTTGTGACTTCAATATTATCAAGGTTTGCAAAGGTGTCTACATTCATCTGTAAGAAGTTTGATGCATTATAAAGTTTGTTTGTAAAGTTACGTGACTGCTCTAGCTTTTCATCACTAAGACGAATGTCACGACCTTGTGCTGCTGAAATTGCCAGAGTAAAACGGAGTGCATCGGCACTGTACTTTTCAATCATATCAAGAGGATCTATAACATTACCTTTTGATTTTGACATTTTTTGTCCATCAGAGTCACGTACTAAGGCATGAAGATAAATATGGTTAAAAGGGAGTTTTCCCATAAAGTTTTCACCCATCATCATCATACGTGCTACCCAGAAAAAGAGGATATCAAAACCGGTAATGAGTAGTGAGTTTGGATAAAAGTCTTTCAAATCTTCAGTAACATTATGTTTATCCATCTCTGCATCACCATTACCCCAACCCAGTGTCGAAAATGGCCATAAAGCAGAAGAAAACCATGTGTCAAGGACATCAGGGTCTTGGACGAGGTTTTTAGAGGCACACTTAGGGCACTCTTTTGGTTGGTCCTCTTGAGATGCCCATTCGTGGTTACAATCATCACAATAAAAGACAGGAATACGATGTCCCCACCAAAGTTGACGTGATATACACCAGTCTCGTAAATTACCCATCCAAGAGTTGTATGAGTTAATCCAGTGTGGTGGAAAAAACTGTGCTTCACCATCATTTGTTTTCTCAATAGATCTCTTAGCTACTTCGGAACGTACAAACCACTGCTTAGAAATATAAGGTTCAACAATATTTTTACAGCGGTAACAGTGACCTACTTGATGAACGTGATCTTCGATTTTAACCATAAAGCCTTCATCTTCAAGACGTTTCACAATCACTTCACGTGCTTCAATACGCTCTAAACCTTCAAATTCACCTGCATGTTCGTTTAAGATACCTTTTTCGTCAAAAACGGTAATAAACTCTAAGTCGTGACGTTTACCAACTTCGTAATCATTTTGATCATGTGCCGGCGTTACTTTTACTAAACCGGTACCAAAATCCATATCAACATGCTCATCAGCAATAATAATAATTTCACGATCAATAAGTGGTAGTTTTACTTTTTTACCTATAAGGTGAGTGTAACGTGTGTCATCAGGGTGTACCATAACAGCCGTATCACCAAAGTACGTTTCAGGACGTGTAGTTGCTACGGTAATATGTCCTGATCCATCTGCTAAGTGGTAGTTGACATGATAAAACTTACCCTCATGTTCTTCATGTTCGACTTCAATATCACTAAGGGCACCATCATGGGTACACCAATTAACCATGTAGTTTCCACGAACAATAAGTCCTTGGTTATAGAGATGTACAAAAGCCTCTTTCACAGAAGTTTTTAGTCCTTCATCCATGGTAAAACGTTCACGTGACCAAGCGGGTGATACCCCCATCTTACGAAGTTGCTCGACCATAATACCGCCAGACTCCTCTTTCCATTCCCAAACACGTTCTAAAAACTTTTCGCGTCCTAGTTCTTCTTTGGTAGTACCTTCTGCTAAAAGTTGTTTTTCAACAACATTTTGAGTGGCAATACCGGCATGATCTGTTCCGGGTTGCCAAAGTGTTTTGTATCCATCCATACGCTTGTAACGTGTGATAATATCTTGAAGTGTAAAAGTTAAAGAATGCCCAATATGTAAACGACCTGTTACATTTGGAGGGGGCATCATAATCGAAAAGTTTTTATCTTTTTTCTGGATGGCTTGGTTCCCATCAATTTCGAAATATCCGCGTTCTTCCCATAGTTTATAATAGGCTTCTTCAACGGCTTTTGGATCGTAAGTCTGCTTTGACATAGTTATCTCTTTTGTCTAAGACTTCTTAGAAGTCTTTAGGTGAAATTTTAGGCGAATTATAGCAAAAAGGAGGTAAGATTCGCGTTAAATAAAAGCCATTTTTTAGCTTCTCTTTTAGAATCTTTCCATAGGAAACTTTATTGCCTCTTTCTCGTCTTAATGAAGCCCAGTTTGCAGCTGCCACAGCACAATCAGGGCATAATCTTATTATTGCTTCTGCAGGTACGGGGAAAACCTCTACTATTGTAGGCAGAATAGGGCATCTTCTTTCTAATGGCATTAAGCCTCAAGAGATTTTACTACTTACTTTTACTAACAAAGCTGCAGCTGAGATGGTTGAACGTGTTGGAGAGTACTTTGGTAATGAGGTTGCTGGAAAAATTGATGCTGGTACTTTTCATGCGGTAAGTTATCGTTGGCTTAAAAAGAAAGATGGTAAAGTCGTTTTGAAGCAGCAACGTGAGCTTAAAACGCTATTTCGTTCTGTATATGAGAAAAGAACTTTTAGTCATATTGATGGGGGTGTCAGTGCTTATGGTGCTAACTACCTTTATGATAAATACTCGTTTTATCAAAACACTGAGATGGTAGAGGACTTTGAAGCTTGGATCTCTAAAAAAGAGGAAAATCATGCTGTTTATGCGCTCATCTATGCGGATATTATTGATGAATTTGAAGCGTTAAAAACACAATATGGTTTTTTAAATTTCAATGATCTCTTACTTCATATGCGAGCTTATGCTAATGAAAATGAGTTAGGTTATAAAGAAGTTTTAGTAGATGAATATCAAGATACAAATGCTTTGCAAGGAACTTTGGTGGATGCGATAAATCCTCCTTCACTTTTTTGTGTTGGCGATTATGATCAGAGTATTTATGCCTTTAATGGTGCTGATATCTCAATTATTGGGACTTATGCTAAAAAGTATGAAGATGCTGTGGTCCATACACTAAGTAAAAACTATCGTTCGACGATACCAATTCTCTCTTTAGCTAATAAAGTAATTGCTCATAATGAACGTATCTATCCTAAAGAGTTAGAAGTGACGCGTCAACATGAGGCACAAGCCCCAAAACTTATCGTTTTTGATGAATTGTTTGAACAGTATCATGCGATTTCTCAAATGATACAAAAAAGTACAAATTCACATGATGAAATTGCTGTTATCTTTAGAAACAACTCCTCTGCTGATGGGTTAGAAGCGACTTTACGTGAACTTGAAATCCCGTGTCGGCGTAAAGGAGGAACAAGTTTTTTTGATGCCAAAGAAATTAAAGCACAGTTAGATCTTTATACGCTTCTTATTAATGAGTTTGACATGATGGCCTTTATCCACTTGTTTGAGTTTGCTAAGGGGGTTGGAAGTGCTATTGCTAAGGAAATTTTTATTGCCTTGCAAAAGTTAGGTGATGGCTCAATTTTCTATGGGCTGTACGCACCTGATACTTCAATGAGTAATCCTTTTGAAAAACGTAAACTTAACCACCAACTAGGGCTCTTTGATGACTTCTTAGAATTAGGTTCTGCGGGGCGTTTTGGCGCACTCGATTTTGAAAAAAAGTTTTTAGCTAATCCTGTGTTAAAACATCCTAAACTGACAAAAGATGGGGCAAAATTTTTACATAATTTTTATCAATTGTTTCGTGATTTAAAAGGAATTAAACAGCCTCGTACCATTATTCAAAAGATTTCAAAATCAGCACTTTTTTTAGAAATTGCAGAGACTCTTGCTACTAAAAGGGGACAGCTTCAAGATGGAACAGTTGATGAAACTTTAAAAAGTGAAGCCTTAAGTCGTATCAATAGAAAAAGTGCCATTTTATTAGAACTTACAAGACCTTATAGTGAACATGAACGTTTTTTAAATGCTATGATTTTAGGTTCTCAAGATTTAACGCAAGGGGAGGGTGTTAACTTACTTAGTATTCACGCTTCAAAAGGTTTAGAGTATAAAGAAGTTTATGTTATCGACTTGATGGATGGGCGTTTTCCTAATCGCAAACTAATGATGCGAGGGGGCTCTTTAGATGAAGAACGCCGTCTCTTTTATGTTGCAGTAACACGTGCAAAAGACATTTTGTATCTCAGCTATGCTCGTTATGACAAAATTAAAAAAGCGAACTTTGTACCTTCTCAGTTTTTGTATGAAGCGGGTATGATAAAAGAAGATGCCGCTTATGCGGACTTGATTAAAAAACAAGAAGATAAAGATGCTCAAGAAGAGGTTGCAAAAGGATAAACTCTGATGGCGCTTTTGTATAAGAAGTGGACGCGCAAGCATCCCTCTTACTAATGTTTTTTTACAGCGCTTCCCATGTCCCACATTGGTAGGAAAATACCTAAGGCAAGCAAAATCACCATACATGCAATAAGTGCAAGCATAATAGGTTCAATAGCTTCTGACAATCCATCAATAATAGCGTCAAATTTCATTTTATAGTAGTCAGTTACATTTTTAAGCATAGCATCAAGTTGACCACCCGATTCACCAGCTTTAATCATCTGAATAATCATATTTTCAAAGAGACCCGTTTCAGCTAAACCTTCATGCAAGGTGCCCCCTTTTTCAACTGTATGACGAATCCCTTGAAGCTTCTCTTTTAATGGAAGATTATCAATCATTGCAATTGTCGTGTCAAGTGCCTCTGCAATAGGAATACCGGCATGAACAAGTTCTGAAAATACAAGTGTAAAACGGTTAAGTGTTGAGTATAAAATGATGCTTTTCATCAGATACGTTCTATTTAGAAGTTGGTGAAAACGGTATTTAAACTCAACAACATTATCATTAAGGTACTTGAATGTAATAACAAATATGGTGATTCCTGCAATAAGGTAGAGACCATAACCATTGATAAGTTCTTCCATTTTTAAAAGGATGAGCGTTGGCAATGGTAAGTCAGCACCAAGTTTCGCAAAAATAGATTTAAATTTAGGTACAACATATGAGATTAAGATAGTAAAGGCAATGGCCATCGCTACCATAACATTACGTGGATATGCCATCGCTTTTTTAAATTTGATAATATTACGACGAATCTCTTCGAGCATATTAGCAAGGGTATAAAGTGATTCGGCCATATTACCTGTTTTTTCACCCAGTTGTACCATTGCTAAGGTTAAGTTCCCTAACTGATATCTAAAGTTTTCCATTGCATTTGAGAGACTTTGACCTGAGTTGATATCCTCAGCAATAGAACCAAGAATACTTTTTAAATTGTCATCATCTGTTGAATTTGCAAGCTCACTTAAGGCATCATGAACAGAGATACCAGCATTGGTCATAACTGCGAGTTGACGAATCGCCGCAATAAGAGAATCTTGTTTCAGTTTCTTCTTCTTCATATTTTTAAAGATATTATCTTTAAGACGCGCGATTTGGTCTTCTAGAGGGGGAGAAGCTTCAACAACTTTAAGAATAATACCTGTGTACTTAATTTTACCCAGGTAATGTGCCTCTTTTTTACTCTCTGCATAAAATCCATAATCTTCTTTTTGCCCTCGTGCGAGAACTGTAACTGTAAAATATTTCATGATTTTGCCACCCTTAAAATTTCTTCAACTGTTGTAATACCATCTATCGCTTTTTGCATACCATTAACAAACATAGGAATAAATCCTTCTTTGTCAGCTTGTGCTAAAAGTTCATCTTTAGAAGCCTCTTTTGCAATAAGACTTGAAATGTCTTCTGAAATTGGTAACACTTCACAAATCATTTCACGACCCATATAACCACTTCCATTACACTCACGACACCCTGCACCTTCATAAAAAACTGTGCCATCCGGAATAAGCTTCGCATGGGTATCTAGAAGTGCTTTTGGAATTGTAGCCTCTGTTTTACACCCTTCACAAATACGTCGAACAAGACGTTGTGCTTGAATTGCAACAACCGCACCTGAAATAAGGTAGTGTTCAACACCCATATCAGCCATACGTGGGATGGCTGAAACGGAGTCATTGGTGTGAAGTGTAGAAATAACTAAGTGCCCTGTTAGTGCTGCTTTAATAGCAATTTCTAAGGTTTCATGGTCACGAATTTCCCCAATCATAATTTTATCGGGATCTTGACGTAAAATGGAACGTAGGGCTGCTGAAAAGCTTAATCCCACATTGGCATTTACTTGGACTTGCTGAATAAGATTCATACGGTACTCAACCGGATCTTCTACGGTAATTACTTTTTCCTCAACACTACGCAGTTCATTAAGCGCTCCGTAAAGTGTTGTTGTTTTACCAGAACCGGTTGGTCCTGTAACGAGTAAAATACCAAAAGGCGATTGCAGGGCAGTATGCAGTTTTTGATAACTATCTGCATCCATTCCGGCCTCTTCGAGTTTTACTAAGGCTTTTGACTTATCAAGTACACGCATTACAATAGACTCGCCATACAAAATAGGTAAGGTAGAGATACGAAAGTCAAACTCTTTATCGCCTACATAAGCAGAAAAACGACCATCTTGCGGTTTACGTTTTTCGGCAATATCAAGGTTGGCAAGAAGTTTCATACGTGAGGCTAGTGGTGGATAAATATCTTTATCAAAGATGAATATTTCTGCAAGTTTGCCATCTACACGTCCACGAACAACACAGTTACGCTCTGTTGGTTCAATGTGAATATCACTCGCACGACCATTAATACAAGCTTTTAAGACAACATCAATAAGTTGTAAAATAGATGAAGCTTCTTGTTGTTCTTCAATAGTTCCAATAGAGTTGAGTTCATTACGGATATTAGTAACAAGCTCTTTAACCGAATCTTTAAGTTCAATTTTGAAAAGATAGGCTTGAATCTGTTTGTTAGTTGCAATAGCAACTTGGAGTGGTTTACGTGGGAAAAGACGTTGGATAGACTCTTGAGCATCAATATTTAATGGATCAAAAAATACTACAGTAATACTGAGCTCATTTTGAGAAATTGGTAAGGCATTAAAGCGTTTTAGTTGCGCAAGAGGAACACGTTCTGCTAATTTATAATCCATGTCAACAGAGTCTAAATCAATAAATGGTACTTCCATAACTTCAGCAAGATATTCTAAGACCTGTTGTTCTTGTAAAAAGTTATATTGGTCAATAATTGAAAGTTCATAACGTCCAATACGGATTTGTTCTACTACAAACCGTTTGACAAAGTTAACAGAAATAGCACCAATACGTGTGAGGGTGTCAAGAAGTACCTCTTCTTTAACGCCACGTGAGGTCAATCGTTCTATCTGTTGACTTGAAATATGTCTTTTTTCTAAAAGATCAAGTGTTATTCTATCCACAATAAACCTTTACCAATAAATATGACGTTTAATTAAGAGTTTATCATAATACTCTTCAATTATCATCTTTTTGAGAGATGAATTGGTGGAAATAGATAGTCTATATGCTATTTTGGAGTTTGTTGGATCACTGTAAATATAGACCTTTCGTTTGCTCGGGTTGGTGTCTTTTTGATACAGATTAAAGACTTTAGAAAGAATATAAGAAGTTGTTGGTAGTTCAATAGAGTGAATTTTATAACCGTCGATAAGTGCATGCATTAAAAGCTTTTTTTGCATTAATATAACTGAGAAATAGGCAGCATTCGCACGAGATTCAGTAGTCGATTTTAAAATTGAAATGGGTAGGGCTAAACGATCAATATAGTCAGCTTGTAAACATGAAAAGCCATACAAAGATAGGAACTCTTCATTGGCGCGGTTGGCTGTAAAAAGTGTACTCCCAAGTTTACAAGCATCTTCAAATTTTTCATTTTGAAAAAGTTGAAACATTTCTGATTTGGTTTGACCAAAAAGAAGGCTTGTTAATGCGAAAATAAGAAGGAGTTGTCTCATTTAAAGTTTCCTTTTTGAATGGCATGTAAAAGTTGTTTAGCATTACTTGACGCAGAATACTCAATATAGGAGGTCAAGGTTGTTATTGCCATATCTTTTTGATCGAGTTTGACTAGAGACTTAGCAAACACTAACCAACTCTCTTCTATATTTGAATCGAGTTCATTGGTCATTAAGGCGTAGTTATAAGATTGGTCATACTGCTTTTGTTCATAATAGTACTTAGCAACAAATAGACTCAAAGCTGGGTTTTTGTTTTTCTTAAAACGTTTGATAACATCTTGTACTTCATGGTTTGATGTCTGCTCTGAAATAACAATATTTGACTGTTTTGCAGTTTTTACAATTAGAGGTTGTTCTTGAATTTGGGCAATAGGTTCAGCTTCGCTTGTTAAAATAGTTGATGTTGTTGCAAGTGCTTGAGGTGCTTGTGTATAAATTGGCGTTTGATTCACTTGGGTGGGCATAGGCAACTGTGACGGAGCGGCATCATTAAAAGTACGCTCTTCAAAGTCATGAATAAACTGCATTGATGGTTCTAATACAAGGACTCTATTTTGTTGTTGAGATGTTCTTTGAGTGGTAGGTATACTCATGGGTTCTTGTGCAACTACAGGTGCTTGTAGGATAGGAGTTTGTTGTGTTACTACTGCTTTTGGTATTGCTACTACTGTTTGAACAACGGCAACTTTTGGTATTTGAACGACTTGCTCATCAGGTGTGTAAAAGACAAAAGAGAGCGTTAACGTTAAAATAATACTACCTGCTCCTAAGTAAGGAGCCATCTGTTTGACTTTATAACGACGCCATTGACGTTCAAGTTCAGGGATATTAAGCATTGACAAGTCCTGTTTGTAGTGCAGACATTTCAATAATCTTATTAGAAATATGGTTGTAATTAATAGCGTGAGGTTGGTTCTCTTCATACCAAGAATAGATCTCAAAAAGTGTATAAATCAACTTGTTAGTATCACGATAGTTACCTTGCGTTAGTTTATATATTTTTTTTACATTTTTTTCATCAAACATATTAGCGGTATCAAAACAATTTGCTTTCATAAGTTTTTTTTGTATGTAGATTTTCAATTCACCACTATTAGCATTTACCAATTCAATACTTTCCCAAATACGAGTTTGAAAATGTTCTTTGGCGATGATGTCCTCTTTCTCTGTTTTATGGAGTGTAATTACAAACTTCATTTTACGTGCATCGGAAAGTAAACGTATTTTTTCCATAAGTGTCGCAGAATAAAGCTGTGCTTCATCCAACAAAACTAAAGGAACAATATCAAAATCGTAATGGTCTGAGAGTTCATTAAATTGTGTGAAGTTAATATCATGACTTACTTCTTCATTATAAAGTCCCTTAGCTAATGAACGTAAAAATTCTGATTCATCGATAATGGGGGTACTAAAAAGTATAACCGTTTGCTGTTTGGAAAGATCAGTATATAACTTGTTCAGTAACATGCTTTTACCTGTACCAGGCTTTCCAAAAAGCAAAATCATTTTTAGAGGTTTTTTAACAGAGTCTTTTAGTGATTGATAAATTGTGGAGACACGATCTAATTGGATGTAGTCTTTTGCATTGACTACATCTAAAAACACATCTTTAGGTTTAAGAAATTGTGCGTTACTCATACGGCCCTAGTTACTTTCTTTTTTATCTTCTACTTTAATAAAGCCAGCTTTTTCTTCATTAATACCGGTATAACCTAAGTCTGAAAGAGATAAGTTATTTCCATCAGCAGAGATGATGTGGGGCTCAATTACAATTACTAATTCTTCTACTGTTTTGATTTTTTCTTCGTATTTAAAGAAATAACCAAGGCCTGGAATATCGCCTAAAAGAGGAACTTTATTGTTTTTATTTGAAGTTTTAGTATTGATAAGACCTCCCAAAATAATACGTGCACCATCTTTTACTGTTACAACAGAAGCAAGTTGACGACGATCTAAATCAGGTGGCATATCTCTAGCTGAAACCGAGGCACTATCACTAGATAAGTCCTGTCTCGTCTGTGAAACGGATGGATTTACCTTCAGTGTTATATAACCATCTTTAGAGATTTCCGGAGTGATATCAAGTAAAACACCTGCAAAAACAGAGTTGATAACATCGTTTTGTACCGTAGCTACAACACCACCTCCAGCACCTTGTTGGTTTGAAGATTGTTTTACTTTGTAAAAGTACTCTGTTCCAACTGTAATGAGCGCTGGTTGGTTGTTTAGGGTAAGTACTTTAGGATTAGAAATCGCTTGCACATCCCCTTGTGTTTTAAGAAATTTAACAACTTCTTTTAGTGTTCCGGCACCCGTTATATTAACTAAACTTGCTGCGTCAGATGCTCCACCATAAAGACCGGTAGTGATTTTACCATCGGTAAAAGTATCTACGTTGGTATAATTTAAGGCATCCACAGAAACTTGAATGTTTTGTAGTGCATAAAGTTGCGCCCAATCAACACCAGTTGTAGAAGAATCATTTAAAGTGACAGCTAGTAATTGTACATCGATTAATACCTGCAAGGTTACTTTTTCTTGAAGGTTTTTAAGATAAGTACCAAGACGTTTTAACTGTTTTGCTGTTGCAGAGACGGTGATAAAACCAGCATTTTTATTAATAATTGGTGCTTCTGCTTGATAAGCATCTTCAGGACGATTTAAAACACGTTGTAGCTCTAAGTCTAACTCTTCCCAAAAGACAACTTCGTCATTGGATTCAATTTTAATACCTGTTTCAGCTTCACCTTTACTGGCATTGTCAGTTGAAGCACCATCAAGTCCACCACCTTGTCCCGATGAAGAGCTTAGTGTAATATCAGTACTTCCAGTACTTTTACGTTGGGACAAGATATAGTCAATGTTGAATGTCTTAGTATTGATATAGCTTACTTTTAAAATATTGTTTTCTAAAGTGTAGGCTAAATTATTCTCAGTTAAAACAAGATCAAGTACTTCATCGATTGTTAAGTTTTTAAGATTAGTCTTATTTAGTGACTTGTCAAGATAGCTTTCAGCTTCTGCATCGCTAACAATAATACTAAACTCACACTCATTACTTAACTGATCAACAAACTCAGAGATTGTTGTTCCCTTCGCTGAAGAGATAGAAAATAACTGGTAAGTACAGTCTGCACTAGCAGCTGATGCCATCAATAGTGATGCAGCCACAGTGGATTGGATAGATCTTTTTAATTTGTTGTACGTTTTATTTTGCATTATCATGTCCTATTTAACTGAGATGTTGATTTTAGAATTTTCTTGAGTAATAAAAAGTTTTTTATGCTTTTTCCCATTAACAAGAAGAACGGATGAAGGATTCACTTCAACTAGAGTATATCCACGAACACTATCATTAACTTTATACCATGTTGAACCAATCAATGCTGATGTGTTCATAACTGATTTGAGTGCTAAAGGTTTTACTACAACCTTAGGCTTCTTAGGAATAGTACTAGCTACTTTTTTACCGCTACCTTTTTTAGGGGCTGCTTTCACAATAATAAATGGATTTGATAATCGATTTATTGAACTGTTTGAAATACCTTTACGTGGTGGCTTGATAGCTTTTACTTGTTCATCTACCCATGCTAAATGGCTATTGTTGGCATAAACAGATCCTGCCAATAATAGAAGTATTATTGCTTGTGTTTTCATTAGTATGTAATCCCCCAAACAGAAATTTTCAGATCCGTGGTAACTTTAGATTCAGCTACAAGTTCCATCTCATGAACATCAACAACTAAGAAACTTTGTTCTAATGCATTGATAAACTTAATAGTATTTCCAAAAGAGCCTTCTGTCGAAACAGTGATATCTAACACGTGTCCAAAAGCATTTTTATCACGAGCGAACTCATTGGTAAAGCTTTTGATTTTAACCTTGTATTTTTTAGCATCTGCTGCAATATCGTCAAGATATTCACCCCAAGTCTGCTCATCATAGTATAAAGATGAAATCTGCTCAATTTGATATTTGATATAGCTGTTGTCTTTTTTTACAGCTAAGTATTTAGTCTCTGCTACATTGATTTGGTTTTCAATTTGACCAATTTCACTCTCTGGATGGATATTGAGATAAGATTGATCAACATTGATTTTATTTTCAATTTGGGTGCTCTTTTGTTTGGCAAGAGTATAACCTTTTTCAGCACCATCCCATAGTAATAGATATGAAAAGGCAAGTAAACCACCCGCAATCATCACATAGGTAAGCATGATATCTTTTTGTGTTTTAACAGCAAATATCTGATCTATTTCATATAATTTATCTTCTATATTAAAACTCATCGCATCACCGCCTGTAATTCACTATTGTATTTCTTAGTTTCAGCGTTATATTCAATCGAAGTTAACATATAACGATACTTTTTGGTCTTGTTTTTAGTCCAATATTCAAGAAGTTGTGTAATTTGTTTGTCACGTTTTGCAGTAAGGTGCATTGTAAAAACTTTATATTTACCCTTGTTCTCTTCTGTATACTTAATGGAAGTCACTTTCACTGCAAACTTATTTAAGTCCTTAGTGAATTCAGAAACAATTTTTGCCTTCATTGGATAGTTGACTTTAATATCATGTATCTTAGTTAAGGTATTTCGTTTGTTGGTGAATTCACTTTGTTCGGTTTGTAAAAGAGCATCTGCTTTTGACTTGTTAGCAAGTTTAAGGTTGATAGTTGCTTCTCGCGTCACCTTGACATTATGAAGTTCTTTGTACTCTTCTGAAAGTAAGGTAGTATTGATTGTTTCAGCATATCCTAATGTCCAAAAAGTCATTGGATAAGCAAGAGCTGCCATCAATGATGCTGCTGTTAAAATAATCAACTTACCACTTTGACGTTGTAAAAATGGAGGAGGTCTATGGTAAACACTAAAGTTACAGTCATAACGTTCTTCCGGGTCAAGTTGTGTGTAAACATGCATTAGAGCATGAATTTGATCTACATACCAAGTGTCACTTTCAAAGCCATAGTCAAAGTTAAACTCACTTGAGCTCAACCCTAAATAAGTTTGTGAATATTCATCAAGACCTGATATGGCACCAATTTGTGAACCGATATACACTTGAGAAACTTTTTCGATTTCAAAGGCGCGTTTTGAATAGGTTAACACATCATTAATATGTAAAAATATTTCACCAAAAAGTTTGATAAGGTATTTCTGATATTCGGTATTATCTGCGCTTAATCCCTCTTCTGCAAGAAGTTTCATGAACAGTTGAAAATCAACTTGTTCGCCTAATAGCTCACAAAATCGATCATGCATTTGAGCAAATGAGTACTTTAGAGACTTTGTATAAACAAACTCCTGTTCGTTATAAATTGTAAAGAAAGCATCATTCTCTTGAAAGTAGATATAACAGTGAACACCACTGTCCTCAATAATTTCTTTTTGATAAAGCCCTTTAAGCAGAAGTGGAACCGGGACAATTTGGTCTAGGTATTTTACTTTTGCTACAGTAGTTGCAAAGTCCTCTTCTAGTGTTAATGGATCTGCTACAAAAATGTGGAAAAAACGATTATTTTCATCCGCATTATTTGGAGCTTCTACAAACTTAATATCATATTCAACTGCCATATCTAAGGCAAGTTCTTCATATGTTTTAGAGTTTATAGCATCATACACATCTTCATCAGGGATGTTTTTAGAAATTCCAATGAGTGCTGTAATAAAACTCTTTGTATTTAAAAAAGAGATTGCATATTGGTCTTTAGCAAACGTAGGTTCTTGAACCTGTGTTAGCCGTGAAGAGATCCCTGTAAAGTATGTACCTTTATAGGGGTTGTTTGATAATACACTTGAAAACGCTTGTTGTGTGTTGTTTGCCATTGCCCTCTATCCTATTTAAAATTAACGGTTACCATTCCGCAAAAACTATCATCTTGATAAAACTCAACACGATATATCTTCTTTGCTTTGTCAACTGAGAAGTTATGGTTTAAATCACTATAAGCAATTGTTATGCCACTTTCATTTCTCTGTTTCGCGGTAAACCCAATTATATTTACACGAAGTTTTTCATTCGTTATCACTTTAAAATCGGCATCTACAGAGATTTCTGTAGAAAAAGATACATTTTTTTGATTTTTATCAATCTCAAAAGCAACATTTTCGACACACTCCCTGTGTTTAAAATATTGCGCTTTGAGCGACGTAATCTTTTTGTTACCGATATAAAGATTATAATAGTTATTAACTCTTTGCATGTTTCCAAGCAGATGAGAAAACTTAAATCCGTTATGTCTTGATTGTAGCGGAATAAAACTTAAATTTTTTTTGATATTTGTTAAATCTAACGCTATATTGGTGTTTATTACGATATTTCCATAATTTTTTATAATATTAGTAACACTATTTTGGGTGAGCTCAAAGTCACGTTTATATTCTATTTTCATGATATTCATAAAGGCTTCTATCGCTTTAAGTTGATAATATACTTTTTGAGAGAGTGAATCAAGACTTTTACTAGTTTCTAGTGCAAAGGCGGGTTTATGATGGGTTACAGCAAAGTAGGTCAATGAGTGTTGCATGGCCTCATCATCGAACTTTGTTTTTGTGTTACGAACATTAAAAGCATGATGCTCTTTAATTAAATCTTGATTCAATATCTTTGAAACTTGCTCGGCAATACAGCTTAAATCTGAAAATGAATTATTACTTTCAATATTTCCTTGGTCAATGACACAGGTTTGTCCCCATGCATTGGGATTGAAGATAGTACTTTGATACTCTTTACGATAAAAGCCATGTCCATCATGGAGATTGATAACAAGTGATACATTTTTTTTAGTAATAATTTTTTTAACATCTGAAACAGTTTGAAACTCATGATCTTTTTTTGAAATTGATGCAAATTTCCGATTCATATCGCCATAAATACCACGAGCATTCTGTATGATACTTGGACGATTTAAGTCGGGTATCATCCAAAGATTGCCCTGTGTAATTGTATAGTGTTGGGCTAAAACATCTACTGCAAAGTAGCCGCCGGGTTCATTTCCATGAATACCTCCAATAACCAATAAAGTAGGTGCACTTGTATTGGTCTCTTTTTTTATAAAATGAAAGTTATAAGCAAAAAGAGTGCTATATAGTACAAAAGTGAGAACGACAAAGCGCATAATTATTGTTCAGCGATTATAGAGATATTTTTGTCTTCAAGAAGGTGTACCATGAGTATTTTGTTACCAGTAAATTGCATGGATGGGGCATTATAGTTTTCGGTAAATCGTATCATAAAGAGATTGTTGTCTTGAGAAGGATAGGGCATAATTGCGATGTTATTAAAATCAATACTTTTTAATTCTTTTTTAGCAAAAATCCTTTTTTTATATCGAGAAAACCGTGGTTTGTTAAGACCATCAAAACGAATAAAATCTGGGTCGTAAAAAGAGAGATAGGTGTCAATATCATTATAAATCCAAGCATTGCGCCACTCATAGAGTTTTTGAAGCAGTTGTGCATAGTCACTTTTAGTATGTGTTAGCTCTTTTTTTTCATCAATAACTAACAGAGCACTTGTAATATCTAAACGATTATCAAGACATTTAATATCTTCATTATCAATTGCAATACAGCCTTTTGTATACTCATCTCTCTCTTGATGCAGTGGTAATCCATGTATCCAAATGCCATGACCTTTTTTATTTCTAACACGATCATAAAGATTTGGATACGAGGTAATAAATGCCATGGGTCCGTAAAAAGAGTCTAAGGTCGTGACTTTAGTAGTTAAGGTGTAGATTCCAACAGGAGTTTTAAGATCACCTTCTCGTTGTTTATCACCTGATTTTTTGCCTACAAAAGCGTTGTAGTTTTTAATAAATACAAAGGTGTTGTTGTTATCACGTTGATAGACTTGAAGGATTGAACTATTTTTATCACAGTGAAGAAGTGTTTTGGTATTTTGAAAATAGCCATAACGTGTATCAGTTGTTTCTAATTGTTGTTGCCAAAATCCGAGTGCTAATAGTTTTTCATCGAGTTGTTTTTGAACTGCAAAAATACCTTTTTCAAGATAGAGTTGTGTTAGAGGTGCTGCAAAAAGCAGGGTGGAAAGGGCTAGCAGCAAAAGGATACGCATTATTCGTATCCAACGTCTTTGAGAGATTCCTTATCTTTACTCCACCCTTTTTTTACGGAGACAAAAAGGTCCAAAAAGATTTTTTTATTAGCAAGCTCTTCAATCTTTTCACGGGCATCTTGACCAATACGTTTGATGGCATTACCACCCTTACCAATTAAGATACCTTTTTGAGTATCTTTTTCGACAATGATAGTCGCACGAATTTTATCAAGTTTCTTGCCCTCTTCAATTTTATCAATGATAACATCCGACTCATAAGGTACTTCATCACTGATGTTATCAAAAATAGCTTCACGAATAAACTCTTTGTAGATGGTACGTAGCATCTCTGTTGTTAAATCTTCAGGGTCATAAAGATAAGGAGATTCGTCTAAATACTTTACAATCGTGTTTAGTAAGTCATCACGACCCACTTTTTTGTTAACAGACATTGGAATTAAAGCTTCAAACTCATCGCCAAATTTATTGTATTCCATAATTTTTTTAAGAAGTTTTTCTTGAGGAACATGATCAATTTTGGAGAGTACTACAATGTGCTTTCGTCCATGACGGTTCAGTTCTAAAAATTTTTCATAATGTTCTACAGAGTCTGTTACTGGTGCAAGATAAACAACTATGTCACAGTCTCCTATAGCTTTAAGTGCTTCTTCTAACATGTACTGGTTTAGAAGTTTTTCTCTTTGGTGTAGTCCGGGAGTATCTACAAAGATGATTTGGTCATCTTTATGCATAACAATAGCATTTGAGCGTTTACGAGTGGCATTGGCTTTTTGAGAAACCATAGCGATTTTTTCGCCTAAAATCCAGTTTAATAAGGTACTCTTACCTGCATTGGGGCGTCCGATTAGTGCTACAAATCCTGCTTTTGTCATCTGTTTCCTTTTAATTATTCGCCAACAACATCAACATGAAGTGTTGCATGAAGTGCGTGACCGAGTTTGAAGTCTAGGTCATGTTCACCAATAGTTTTAATTGCTTTTTTAGTGTTGATATGTTTTTTATCAATTTCGATGTTATGTTGTTCTTGAAGTGCATGTGCTACTTCATCTTTTGTTACCGCGCCAAAAAGATGACCATTGGCACCGAGCTTTTTAGTAATGACTATTTCAAGTTTATCGAGTTTTGTAGCAAGCTCTTTCAGTTCTGAAATTTCTTCTGCCTCGTTTGCCGCTTTTTTACGTTCGCCTGCTGCATGTTGACGTGTTACAGCATCTGTTGCAAGTTTTGCCATACCTTTTCCAATTAAAAAGTTTTGACCATAACCATCTTTGACATCTTTTATTTCGCCAGTTTTACCAAGCCCTTTTACATCTTTAATTAAGAGTACTTTCATCTAAAATCCTTTAAATTTATTATCGAACAATATGCCCAGGATATGCTGAGATACCATAGGTTAAGTTTGATACTTTAGTGTAGCCCATATCCGCTAAAATACGAGCACAGTGTGCGGAACGACTTCCAACATGACAATATACAATGACATTTTCGTCTTGAGCAATTTTAGCATCTTCAAGTGTTTGAAAGAACGAGCTTGTTGGAACTAGTTTATCGGCCCCATCAATGTGACCCATCTGCCACTCCATATGCTCACGAACATCAACAAGTTTAAAGTTGACCATATTGAGTTCACGTGCTTCAAGTAGTGCAATCATCTCATCACCATCAATTTCATCTTTGTTGACAAGAAGTTCACACTCCTCTTTTGTTAAGCCACGAGAGTGCTCATGCGCTGCTACTTCCATGTTTTCTTCAGCCGCTTTTTTAGTTGCAAATTCTGGAGTACAAAAAATTTGACAGTGACACACACCATCTTCAGGAATCTCTTTTTCAATTGCAGGAGGACAAGGACAAATTCTATCATCTGCTTCACCTGTTACAAAGAAACAAGGACAGTATCGTTTACCATGCATCAATTTGTTACGTGTTAAACCAAACTGAATACCTTGATTGATCTCAGTATCTGGGTTATAAGCCCAGCCAAACTGTTTGACAACCTTGTCCGTAAACTTAATGGTCTTTTCTAGAGTCTCTTTAAATTCTGGAGATTCCGGATCGATTTTTGTGACACTCATTTGCGCTCCTTATTTGTTACGTGCTTTACCAGCAATAATAAAACGTAATGCATTTAGTTTAATAAAACCTTCGGCATCTTTTTGGTTGTATACTTCATCTTCTTCAAATGTCGAGTACTCTTCATTGAAAAGAGAGTCTGCAGAGGCACGTCCAACAACAGAAACATTTCCTTTATAAAGTTTAAGACGTACAGTACCATTTACAAACTCTTGTGATTTGTCTATGGCCGCTTGCATCATTTCACGCTCCGGTGCAAACCAAAAACCGTTATAAATTAGTTTTGCGTACTTAGGCATCATCTCATCTTTGAGGTGAGCTGCTTCTCTATCAAGAGTAATTGACTCGATAGCACGATGTGCTTTAAGCATAATTGTTCCACCTGGAGTTTCATAACAACCACGTGCTTTCATCCCAACAAAGCGATTTTCAACAATATCAATACGTCCGATACCATGGGTGTTTCCTAAATCATTTAGGCTTTTTAGCATCGTAGCAGGAGAAATTGCAGTACCATTAAGGGTTACCGGGTCTCCATGTGCATATCCAATTTCAATATACTCAGCTTTATCAGGAGCATTCTCAGGTGAAGTTGTCCATAACCACATTGAGTCTTCAGGTTCTGCATTAGGGTCTTCTAAATGTAAACCCTCGTATGAGATATGAAGTAAGTTTGCATCCATTGAGTAAGGGCTTACCGATGGGTTGCCATCTGCATCTAAATGTTTTTTATCAATAGAAATACCATGATCTTTTGCATATGCTAAAAGTTTTTCACGAGAGTTAAGATCCCATTCACGCCATGGTGCAATAATAGTTAGGGTTGAGTCCTGACCTAAGTAACCCATCTCAAAACGCACTTGATCGTTACCTTTACCTGTTGCGCCATGAGAAACCCCATCAGCACCGGTAAGTTTTGCAATTTCAGCTTGACGTTTTGCAATTAAAGGACGGGCAATTGAAGTACCTAAAAGATACTCACCCTCATAAATAGCATTAGCACGAAACATTGGGAACACAAAGTCTTTTACAAACTCTTCACGAAGATCATCAATAAAGATATTTTCAGGTTTAATACCAAGTTCAAGTGCCTTGATACGTGCAGGTTCTAACTCTTCACCTTGACCTAAGTCAGCAGTAAATGTTACCACTTCACACTGGTACTCATCTTGTAACCACTTTAAAATAACACTAGTATCGAGTCCGCCTGAGTAGGCAAGTACAACTTTTTTAACTTCTTTTTTCATATGAAAGTCCTTCTTTTGAGGAATAAATTACGCGATTTTATCTAAAAAAAGATGATAAGTTGGTTAAGAGATGTAAAAGTGGGTAAAGTAGGGCAGAAGTAGGCTAAAGAACAGGTGCTCTTTAGTAAAAGAAATTATCCTTTTTCATCAAATAAGATACCTGAGACTTCTTGCATTTTAGGTAGAAAATCAGCTGCTTGTTCTGCTGGAAAACGACGAATTAGACGGTTGGTTTGTGACTCAATAACGGAGACATAAAAGTCTTCAGATGAGTTATCAAAACCAAATCGTAACGAAGTGTTAAAAGGGTTTAATGATGCATTTAACTCTTTTACTAAGTCTTGAACCTTCTCTTGTGTGTCAAGTTTTTTAGGTTCAGCTTGTGCTTGGTCCTGAATCTTGGCAGTTGGTTCTTGTATTGGCTGAACTTTTGGTGCTGTTTGTGCTTGAGCAACGGAACCCGTATCAAATTGGGCACTTTGTTGCTTGGCAATGTTATTAAATATTTCCATTACCTACTCCTTAGAAATCTATATATCTCTACTATCGACCATTAAAAAATAAACTTTAGGGAAATGTAGACAAATTTTGTAATTTGTTATAAATAGAACTTTGACAACGAATAAGGTGTTAAAATGCCGATAATGAAAAACTATATATTACTTCTAAAAGAGGAGCGTGTTCTTGCGCAACTCTCCTTTATTCAACTTATTGCTTATTTTGGTGCATGGTTCTCAAATGTAGCAATTTATACACTTTTGTTAAAGATGGATGTACCAGCATATGTGGTAGCCTTAACCGCAGCGCTTCATTTTTTACCTGGCGTATTACAAGCACCATTTTCAGGTCCTTTAATTGATAGGTACTCCCCAAAAAAATTGATGTTATTGTTAACAAGTATTGAAATTTTGGCAACGTTAATGTTAATAAGTGTGCATGATATTTCACAACTTTGGCTACTGTTTATTTTAATATTTTTACGTATGGGTGCATCAAGCTTTTACTTTACTATTGAGATGTCCTTACTCCCACGTATCTTACCCCCACATAAGCTGCAACTTGCCAATGAAATACACTCTATCATATGGTCTTTTTCGTATACCTTTGGTATGGCTATAAGTGGTTTTATTGTTTACGCGGTGGGTGTATACATGGCGTTTGCCTTAGATGCTAGTTTATTTGTAATAGGGATGCTTTTACTGTTACGGATTGATTTTAATGTTACTCCTTCTGGAAACAAAAACAGTATGATGACTATGATGAAAGAGAGTTTCGCTTATATCCAAGAGAAGCCACTTGTCTTACATCTTATACTTTTACATGCATTTGTGGGGTTTACCGCCTTTGATGCACTTGTTGTATTGATGGTGGATAACTTCTATGCTACAATTTTAGCAACTTCCTTGGCGTTAGGTTTGATGCATTCGTTTCGTGCGATTGGTTTGGTAATTGGTCCTATGGTTTTAGGACGTTATATGAACAACCAACGTCTTTTATACCTTTTTATTTTACAAGCCCTTAGTGTTATCTTGTGGTCATTTACTATGCATAACTTTTATACCTCTTTATTGGTATCTATTTTTGTAGGTTTTAGTACTACCACAATGTGGTCTTATACTTATACGTTATTACAGCATCATACGGATGCGGCTTATTATGGGCGTGTTGTTGCTTACAATGATATGTTTTTTCTCTTTGTAGGGGCCAGTGTCTCTTTGATGACAGGAATACTTTATGAGGTTGGTCTGAGTTTGCCAATGATTGCGATTGTCTTCTCTTTAGGCTTTTTACTTGCGGCTATTTATTATATATGGATAAAATCACACTACGAATTGAAGGAATTTTAATGATATATGAATCTCAAGGTAAAAAAATTGATTTGACACAGCTTACACGCCTCTATCCTGCGGCTACGGTTGAAGTTCAAGGTGAAATTGCTCAGGTCTCTTTAGAGTGGGCAGAGATGGAAAAGAAGCAAGAAGTTCCTATCGCTTCTTATGTCTTGGTTTTTGATATTGATCCTCTAGGTGAAATACCCAACAACCGTATTGAACTTACCTTCCAAACGAAAGTTGCACTGATTGAGGCAATGACCGATGTTGCTCAATATCTTTAAATAAAGTTACCCTAATGTCAACTATTAAAGCGAAGGTCCTTCGCTTAGCTATTCCTGCTGCCTCCAAACACTTACTTGATATATTACAGATTTTAATTGACATGATAATGGTGGGTATGATTAATATTTATGCTTTAGCTGCGGTAGGGTTAAGTATGCAGTTTATGATGGTTATTAATGCGTTGATGACGTTATATATTATTGGTGGGAATGCTCTTATCTCACGGTTTATTGGAGAAGGTCGTAAGTTTCGAGCTTCAGGTCTGCTTTATACTTTAGCCCTTTTTGCATTTTTACTTTCGTTACCCGTTTCACTTTTTGGTTATCTTTATGCAGAAACTCTTTTTAGTTTGATGGGTGCTGCCCCTGAGGTTGTCAGTATGGGTGGTGCTTACTTTGGACCGATTGCCTTGGGATTAAGTTTGATATTTGTTGATTCACTTTTGTACAATGCTCTCTCAGCTGCAGGGGATACCCGCTCTTCACTCTATATTAAGATTGTATCGGCACTTATTAATCTTGTTTTAAATTATCTCTTTATCTTTGGTCATGGTGGCTTTGAAGCTATGGGTGTTGCGGGTGCTGCTTATGCTACTTTAATTGCTTATAGTATTAATATTGTGTTATATTTTTATGTTATTACTCAAACAAAAAGTGTTTTGATTTGGTTTCAGCGTTTTTGTTTTAGTGATTTAAAACGCGCCTTAAAAGTAGGGTTTAATGCTATGTTAGACAGAGGTATTAGTGTCGCGTCATTTATTATCTTTGTAGGTATTATTACGGCCTATGGTACACAAGCAATTGCAGGATACCAAGTTGGATTACGTATTGAAGGGTTAGCCTTTATGCCAGGATTTGGCTTCGCTATAGCAGCAATGGCCTTGGTTGGTCAAAACTTAGGTGCAAAAAGAGTAGATGAAGCGTATCAATCTGCTAAGGAGAGCGCAAAACTAGCAGCAATGTTAATGGGGAGTATTGGATTGATAATGCTTTTCTTCCCTGCTTTTTTTATAGGTTTTTTTACCAAAGACATTGATGTCATTAAAAGTGCTAGTATCTATCTACAACTTGTAGGCATATCACAAATCCCTTTAGCGTTAACTTTTGTTCTTAGTGGGGCGCTTCGTGGTGCTGGAGCAACTAAAACGACGTTGAAAATCAATGTGACATCACTGTGGTTACTACGTGTTATCCCCTCTTATATTGCTTATAAAATGGGTGGTCCATTGTTATGGATTTATATTATTATGACGATTGAAACCTTTATAAAAGGTGGGGTTTATTGGTATATGTTTGAGAAAAAAGGGTGGCAGAAAACCAAGATTTAGTAGATTAACTGCATGGGGTTAATATGATAGTTTTTCTGTGTTACTTCAAACATCAGTTCACTATTAACCCGACCGATAATAGAACCTTTTTTGATACGTTTCCCCTTCTTAATAGTAGGTGCGATTTTGTCAAGATGGGCATAAATAGTATGAAGTCCATTAGCATGTTCAATAATAACAATATTTTCTAAAATAGCATTATTTGTGGCCAAAATTACCTTTCCGTTAAGTACATTTTTGACTTTAGCATTGGGTGTATTTGATTTTAAAGAGACCGATTCATTGAAAATTTTAATATTGTAAATTGGATCGGTATAAGTACCATACTTTTTAACAATTTTGTAACCACTTAGTGGGGCAATAGTCTTTTTACCACGATAACGTGTTGTTTTACTTGCTTGGTAGCTACTTGCAACATGTTTTACTTTTGGTAAATTTTTAGAAGTAGTGCCTATGGTATTATTTGCTGCTAAACGTTTGTTCCGCTCTTTTTCTGCTTTTTTACGACGGGCTTTTTCAGCCTCACTCTCTTTAATGATATGAAGACTTGCTAGGGTCTTTTTAAGCGCACGTTGTTGGGCAATAAACTTTTTGACATCTCTTTTATAGCGTTTTTTCTGTGAAGCAAGTGTTTTAAGTGAGTGTTCACTAGCTACTTTTGTTTTAGCAAGTTCTGCACGTTTTTTATCAATACTTTTAATATCTTTAGAGATGGAGTCTGAACGTTTTTTGAGCTGAGAGATACGTTGCGTATTTCCTTGGAGCCGTTTGTTAAGTGCTTTAATATCACGACGTGTTTGGTGGCTTATCTCAGTTAATACCGCTTCTGTAATCAATCCATCAGCATTTACAACACGCTCATCATCAATTAGAAGTGAAAGCGAAGCATTTCGGGCAATAGAGAAGATAAGTTCATCTTCTATGACTGATTGTTCTTTAGCAAGTTTTGTTTGGGTAGAAGAGAGTCTGTCGAGTTCTGTTTTATTACTTTTGTATCGGACCTCTTTTAGAGAAAGTTCAAGCTGTAAGTTTTGAAGTCGTTTTTGCTGTTTCAAAAGCTTTTTTTTCTCTTTTAAAATCTCTTTTGCTGTCTTTGCCAGTTTATAATTTGCAGATGAATACTTTTTATCAAACTTCTTGAGTTTTCCCGAAGTATTTTTAATCTGTGTGTCAATGTTTTTTGCTTGCATGACAGAGGTAAACAGTACAAAACAGATTAATAGTATTTTCATTAAGCTTCTTCTTTGTGCCCAATAACAAGGAGAGTTGCTAAGATAAGGGATAAAAGTAGTGCCACTCCTGTTAAAAGTAGACCATCATTGACAATATCAAAAAGTACAATATCAATCCCGATATTACCGAGTTCAAATTTAATAAAAGTATTGGTGTTTAAGATAACAAAGGTAATCATAAGTATGACAGATGCCACAAGTGCATCTACAATTGCCAATCTAAAAAGTACCGCAGATCGCAGCCATACAGGTGCTCCAAAAAGTGCCATAATGCTCATACGTTCTGAGTGCTGAAACTGCCAAATACGCATCTCTTTAAAGATAAGGAGTGAGGTAACTACAAACACAGCTAAAGAAAAAACTTGAATAACACCCTTGAAAAGAAGGAGAAGTTTATAGATAGTATCATGGTTTTTAGTGAAGGACTCAACACGAGTGATATTGGGCTTTTTTAATAAAACTTTAGTAAGTTTTTCAATTTCGTAAGGCTTTGGAAAATGTTCTAAATGCAGACGGTAAAATTTAGGAAGTGCTAAACGTAAAAGAGAAAGATTTTTTGTTTTAATGTCATCTTTAAGACGTTCAATTACTTTCTCCGGAGAAATCTCTTCGGCATCTTCAATAATCTTAGACATCGTTAAAAATTTCTCAGTAGCAATACTTGTTTTAGCAATAACTATGATAGAGTAATCATTTTTAAGACCCTCTTCATAAGAGATAATAGCGCGATCAACAATAAAGAAAATCTGCAAGGTAAATAAGATACTAAACAGGGCTACAATGAGCGATAAATGGTTTTTAAGAGACTTCATAAATACTTCCATATTCAATATGATAATGTTTGTAATCCACTTTCATGCTTTCGGGAATGTGGTGGGTTACAACGACTACTGTTGTTTTGAGCTGGGTATTTGCCCCTTCTAGTAAGTTCCATATCACCTGAGCAGAATAATCATCAAGATTTCCTGTCGGCTCATCGGCGAGGATTAAGATGGGGTTATGTGCTAGTGCCCGCGCCATAGCAACACGTTGTTGTTCCCCACCACTTAGCTCTAAAGGATATTTCCCAGCTTGATGGTTTAGTTTGACATGAGATAGGAGCTTTTGTACTTGCATATCACTAACATCTTTGGCGTAACCAGTAATGATAAGTGGTAACATCACATTTTTTTCAATGGTCCACTCTTTAACAAGTTTGTAGTCTTGAAAAACAATACCGATATGACGACGTAAAAAGTTTAGCTTTTTATTGCTAATGTTGTTCATTTCAACACCACCAACAATAAGTTTGCCTTGTTTTGGTTCTAATGCGCCATAGAGTGACTTTAGGAGCGTTGATTTTCCACTACCAGAAGCACCAGTAATAAAGATAAAGGCACCTGAATCAAATGAAAAATTGGCTTTATTGATAATACTTTCATCATCATTATAAGAGAGTGAGAGGTCTTGAGCGAGGATGACTTTATCCATTGAGTAACTCACTTAGGTAATTATGGGCTTTAAAGTTTGTAGCCGTTTTGATTGGTAAAACTGGGAAGTACTCAGCACAGGTTTCTGATAAGATAAGGTAGAGATGTTCGGGTCTATCAAAGCTACCCATTGAAATTCTAAACATCATTTTATCATCACCAATAGTATACATACGCTCAAAATGTACAAAACCATTTTCAAACTTCTCCGTTCTATTATGAAGGGCTTTGAGTTTTTCTAAATCAAAGTTACTGTTTTGAAATTCAAAACTTTGTGAAAGGTCAAGTTCTGGAGATGTTTCATCATTAATAAGGGTGATATCATAGATGTTTTTTTCCATCTTTCGCCAACGATCTTCATATTTTGAAGTGATAGCTATTTCTTGATTTTTGTTGATTTCAAGACGTGTTTTATTAAGTCCTATAAAGGTCTCATAGGAGTAGGCATAATAGTTTTCACTATCGGTACGTAGTTCTAAACGTCCACCTACTTGTAACACACGAATCGCTTCGGTAATAAAAGTTTCCGAAATAACACGACGGTGAGGACGTTTATCCCAAGGCACAGGAAAGTGAACATACACTTTAGAAACAAGGTTAGAAGGGATTAGTTCCATAAAAAGACGGGCATCATAATCAAGTAGTAAGATATTGTCTAAGTGTAAGATATTAATCTGTTTGAGTACTTGTTCTATAGAGGGTTTATGAATTTCAAGACCAATAAATAAAATGTCAGGATTGTTTTGTGCTTGATGTAAAAGGTGACGACCTGAACCAAAGCCTACTTCGATACGAATATCGTCTGCTTCAGGAAATGCTTCTGCAAAATCATTAATACTTTTTAAGGCAGCATCTTGTTTAAGGTGCATGTTCTTTTCCGTAGTGTTTACGTTGGTATCAATAATCTCTAAGTTACTTGCCTTTGCATAATTAATCAATCCTTGGTGGGCATAGTACGTTGCAGAAGGACGTGTAATCTTATCAGTTTTAAGAAGTAGCTTTTTTTCAGAGGTTTCACGCACGACTAAAAAGAACTCTTTATCTTCAATGGTAGTTGCAATAAGATACTCTAACTCAGGCATAACATTAACAGCCATAAAGTTAAAGCTGCTTGTGGCATCTTTATAAGGTAAGTTTAGCGGTTTAAAAGCGCTAATATTCATATGTGGCATTAATTAGTTCGCTTTATAAGAGATTTCAACAGCGGGTGTTGGTTCAGAGGTTAACCCATTAACATCCACCGCAATAATTTGATATTCATAGGCAATCTCAGGCAGAATGTCCATGTCAGTAAATTGGTTTTGTTTGACATCGGTTATTTCAATAATGGTTTTATCAACCCATGAGTGTTTTGTTGTTTTAACAATGGTATATGAAACAGCACGTTTATCATTACGCTGCCATTTTAGACGCGTTGCATTATCAACTACTGTACCCTCTAGAAGGGCAGGTGTCTTTGGTTTTGCTAAACTCATTCCTTGAACAGGTAGTTTTTGTTTAGGACTTTCTAAACCATCTTTATCAACAGCGGTTACATAGTAGTAGTAGCTTTGAGCATCTTTTTTTGTGGTATCGCTAAAATGTGTTTTTCGTGTTTTTACATAGTATGAATAAGATGATGAAGCATTTCCTCGGTAGAGGTTATAGTGGCTAAAGTCCTTATGTGTGTTGGCATCCCATGTCAGCTCTATATGCTTTGGCATATTGGTTGTTGCTTTAATATTTTTAACACGCATTGGTAACGGTTTTGTCACCACTTTGGCAATTTCACTTGGTGTTGAAGTTAAATTATCATAGGTGACAGCACGTAAACGGTACTTATAAACATGATTGTCTTGTAGTTCAACATCAATGTACTCAGCACTCAAACGGCCATTAATAGTAGCGATAGTTTCCCACTCTTTATCTTCAAGTGTTTGACGCTCTAACTTGTAGGCCTTTACTTTTAAGTTGGTGTGAGGTCTCCAAATTAGTTTTGCAGAACGTGGCATATTACCTATTGACTTGAAAAAGCTTACGGATACTAGTACGGGTAGGGTACTAACTTTTAATGTTGTTGAAGGGTTTGATTCAATGTCATCATCGGTATAGGTTGAAAAACTGTAACGATAACGAGTGTCTGGTGTTAAATGCATACTGGTATAGTGTGTTGCATAACGGCTAGGTACACTATCTACACGTTGAAGTTTACTCTCTTTTTTAGAGGTGTCTAATTGATAAACATAGATACCTTCAACACGAGGATCGTTAATACTCTGCCACTCAAAGGCAATGGCATTCATATCAGCTAAGTGTCCGTTGATAACAGGTGTTGGTAGTGTCGGGTCAATTTTTACTTGAGCCGGAGTTGATGTCTCTTTTGTACAGCCGCTAAAGATCACTGCTAGAGAAGTAAGACTCAAAATGATCTTGGTCGATAACTTCATTAAACTGCTCCATATTAAATAGTTTATTTAAATTGCTTTGCATATCTTCTGGTATAGGTGCTACAAAACGTACTGTCTCTTGGGTACGTGGGTGCACAAAGTATAATAAATATGCATGTAGCAAAATGCGGTCCATTTTACCTTTTTTGTCATTAAAACCATATAAATGATCACCTAGGATATGACGGCTGATACTGTCGAGGTGGACACGAATTTGATGGGTTCTTCCTGTGAAAAGTTTACAGGCAATAAGTTCATTTTTCTCATCTTTAGAAAGAAGCAGTTTTTTAAATTGTGTTTTTGCCATTTTACCATGTTCCAAACATGCCATTTTAAGACGATTTTGAGCACTTCTTGCAATAGGACACTCAATTTCTGTAAGCTCTTCTTTCATAGGAGGTTCAATGACTGCGAGGTAGTAACGCCCCATTGTTTTATCTTGGAGTTGTGCAGAGAGTGCTTCATGTGTTTCATTGTTTTTAGCAACAACCATAGCACCACTAGTTCCACGGTCAAGACGATGCACAATACCATGACGCTCTTCACCTGAGATAGTAGAGAGACGAATTCCCTTATGTTTTAACCAATCTACAAGTGTGGCTTCTTTAACACTCGGAGCGGGGTGAACGGTGAGTCCACTCGGTTTATTGATAACTAAAAGATCATCATCTTCAAACAAAACTTCGACATCAAAGTCGATGCTAAGTGCTTTGGTGACTTTAGCTTCAGGAAATTCAACGGTAAGTTTTTGGTCTGGTTTGAGTTTCATACCTGCCTTGGCTACTTTTTTGCCATCAACATCAATTGCAGCATGTTTAATGAGTTGGGCAATTTGGTTACGGGTTTGTCCTAACTCTTGACTTAAAAAAGTGTCTAGACGTACCGCTTTAGTTGCAGTAAATGTTTCTGTTTTTTTCATTGTAGGGCCTTTATGTTACAATCACACATAAATAATTATTATTAGAATATATGGAGTAGAAAATTTGTGGAAAATTGATAGGCGAATTTTAGCACATTTTGACTTTGTTGTCCCCGTACTCCTCTTACCCCTTATATTGGTCTCAGGTTGGTTGATCGCAGAAGTTCATCCTTCACTTGGCTATAAGCATAGTGTTTACAGCATTGTGGGTCTTATAGTTTTTATGTTTTTCTTCTTTTTACCTATCCGTCGCTTTTCATGGTTAATTCCGATGACCTATTGGGCCAATATCTTATTGCTGTTTTCAGTGGAATTTTTTGGACATGCCCGTTTAGGAGCAAAACGTTGGATTGAAATTCCTTTTATTCACTTTACCCTTCAGCCCTCTGAATTAATCAAACCGGCGTTTATTTTGATGCTAGCCTATTTAATTCATAGAAATCCGCCACCACCACAAGGCTATGGTCTCAAAGATTTTCTAAAAATATCATTTTTTATTCTTTTACCTTTCTTTTTAATAGCCAAGGAACCTGACTTAGGAACGGCAACAGTTTTGATGTTACTTGGTTTTGGTGTCCTCTTTATTGTGGGAGTTTATTGGAAAATATGGGCAACACTTGTAGTGGTATTTATTGTCTCTTTACCTCTTATCTATACTCAACTCCATGACTATCAAAAACAGCGTCTTCATGATTTTGTAAGTGAAAAACCTTCATATCATGTGCAACAGTCAATTATTGCTATTGGTTCGGGTGGTGCTGTTGGCAAAACAAAAGACGGTGCGACTCAGACTCAAATGAAGTTTTTGCCAATTGCTTCAAGTGACTTTATTTTTGCGTATGTTGTTGAGCGTTTTGGATTTTTAGGTTCTTTGGCTTTAATTACCTTATATTCGATTCTTATTTTACATCTGCTGAGTATAAGTGCCTGGAGTGAGGAGTACTATGTTAAAGTGGTGTCACTCTCTTTGTCCTTAATTATCTTTATCTATATGAGCGTTAATATTGCGATGACAATGGGCTTGGCTCCGGTTGTTGGGGTTCCTCTGCCTATGTTTTCGTATGGGGGAAGTTCGTTTGTGAATTTTATGATTTTGTTTGCTATTTTGGAGAATTTATTGGCCTTTCGCTTCAGAGATATGTACGACGCCCGAGGTACCAAAAGCTTTTTGTAGGGCGATATTTGGCACATCTTGCACAAAAATCTTGCCTCGGCGTACTGATGTACGCTGTCGGTAAGATATTTTGCACAACCTGCACCAAATCTCACCCTCCAAAGGATAGTTTGTTTGTGAAAAATCATGCGTAAAGCCTTGCTTTGCACTTGACACTTTGGCGTACCGGTGTACGCTGTGGTAAGATGTTTTACACAACCTGCACAAATTTCTGCTCTTTTTACTCTGCCAAAAATTATGTTTATCTTTAGTCTTGTTAGTTTGTCGTTTTAAAAATAAGTTTATTTTATATTTTTATATAGTGTTTATTTACTTAAAACACTTTATACAAGCTTTTTATAATAAAACTATGACTATAATTTCGCCGAAACCAACTGTGGGTCTTTAGCTCAGCTGGTTAGAGCTCCCGGCTCATAACCGGGCGGTCGAGGGTTCGAGTCCCTCAGGACCCACCACCTTCGGTTTCTTTTATATCGAGTATTTCCCCAATAAACTTATACTTAATTCAAATAATTTTTTAGATATTTCTATTTACTACTATCAACACTTTTTCTCTTTTTATACCCATAATTATTAAATGATAGCTCTTATGTGAGGAATATCACTAAAATTAGATGTTAAATAATGTAGAATAATATAAAAAAGGATTATAAATGACAGTTCACGGATTACGTCCCGAGTTTCAACCCTCGAACTTCGCAAAACAAGAAGAGCAGTTAGCAGAAGCTAAAGTAGTGGAAATTCTACAAACAACTGGGGAACATGAAGGTGTTGCTTCGGT
>Ga0256826_1000040_pt1 | contig 56953 bp, 59 predicted proteins | sample CV79metaG_FD_185975 | JGI IMG/M metagenome (GOLD analysis project Ga0256826, IMG submission 185975) | Hydrothermal vent microbial communities from East Pacific Rise, Pacific Ocean - CV79 | ecosystem: Environmental > Aquatic > Marine > Hydrothermal vents | place: Pacific Ocean: East Pacific Rise...
AAAAGACTACTCGTGCTATGAAACTTGTAAGTACAGCGAAACTTCGCCGTGCTGAAGAGTTAGCTAAGCGCTCTCGTCTTTATGCTGACAAAATGAATCAGGTAATTGCCGAAATAGCTGGACGCATTAAGTGTAATAAAGTTGGAGGAATTGATAATCGTTGTTTTACAAAGATTGAAAATCCAAAAATGGTAGATGTTGTTTTTGTAACTGCAGATAAAGGTCTATGTGGTGGTTTTAATATTCAAACTATTAAAGCTGTTAACAAACTTATTGCAGAGTATAAAGAACAAAACGTGAAAGTGCGTTTACGTGGTATCGGTAAAAAAGGTATAGAGTTTTTTAAATATAATGAAGTTGAACTATTTGACTCAGTTAAAGATTTAAGCTCGAAGCCTGATAAAACAAGATCAGATGAATTTATAGCATCTTCAATAGAAGACTATAAAGACGGAAAGATTGATGGTCTTCATATAGTATATAATGGATACAAAAACATAATAACTCAAGAGTTACATGTTAATAAAGTACTTCCAGTTGATACAGATAAGTTTGAGTGTTTAGAAACACAAAACTCTATGCTTGAGATTGAAGCTCAAGATGAAGAACATATGTTGAATTCTCTAGTGGACAGATATGTTGAATATAACATGTACTACTCTTTAATTGATTCAGTTGCAGCTGAACATAGTTCTCGTATGCAGGCTATGGATACAGCAACTAATAATGCAAAAGATATGGTTAAGAGTTTAAATGTTCAATATAATAAAGCTAGACAAGCAGCAATTACTACAGAACTAATAGAGATTATTAGTGGTGTGGAGTCGATGAAATAATGGAGAAAAATATGATTGGTAAAATTAGCCAGGTTATGGGCCCGGTTGTTGACGTTGATTTTGAAGGTTATCTTCCAGTAATTAACGAAGCGATTGAAGTTAAAGTAAATTTAGAAGGAAGCGAACACCGTTTAGTTCTTGAAGTTGCAGCTCACTTAGGTGACGGTCGTGTTAGAACGATTGCAATGGATATGAGTGAAGGTTTAGTTCGTGGTATGGATGCAACAGCTACTGGTGCTCCTATTAAAGTTCCTGTTGGAGAGAAAGTTCTAGGTAGAATTTTTAATGTAATTGGTGAAACTATCGATGGTGGTGATCAAGTTACTGATTCACCTACATGGTCAATTCACCGTGCTCCTCCACCATTAGTTGATCAGTCAACTACTACTGAAATGTTTGAAACAGGTATCAAAGTTGTTGATTTACTTGCTCCTTATGCTAAAGGTGGTAAAGTTGGACTATTCGGTGGTGCTGGTGTTGGTAAAACAGTTATTATTATGGAGCTTATTCACAATGTTGCACATGGTCATGATGGTTTATCTGTTTTCGCTGGTGTTGGTGAGAGAACTCGTGAAGGAAATGACCTTTACTACGAGATGAAAGATTCAAATGTACTTGACAAAGTTGCACTCTGCTACGGTCAAATGTCAGAGCCTCCAGGAGCACGTAACCGTATTGCTCTTACTGGTCTTACTATGGCTGAGTACTTTAGAGATGAGAAGAACCTTGATGTACTTATGTTTGTTGATAATATCTTCCGTTTTGCACAATCAGGTTCAGAGATGTCTGCACTTCTTGGTCGTATTCCATCAGCTGTTGGTTACCAACCAACTCTTGCTCGTGAAATGGGTGCATTACAAGATAGAATTACATCTACAAAGAATGGTTCAATCACTTCTGTTCAAGCGGTATACGTACCTGCAGATGATTTAACTGACCCTGCTCCAGCTTCTGTTTTTGCTCACTTAGATGCAACTACAGTACTTAACCGTAAAATTGCTGAAAAAGGTATCTATCCTGCAGTTGATCCACTCGATTCAACTTCAAGATTACTTGATCCACAAATTTTAGGTGAAGAGCACTATGCAGTTGCACGTGGTGTACAGCAGACTCTTCAAAAGTATAAAGATCTTCAAGATATCATTGCGATTCTTGGTATGGATGAGCTTTCTGAAGATGATAAAAATGTTGTTGAACGTGCTCGTAAAATTGAGAAATTCCTTTCTCAGCCTTTCTTCGTTGCTGAAGTATTTACAGGTTCTCCTGGTAAATATGTTAAACTCGAAGACACAATCGCTGGTTTCAAAGGTATCTTAAATGGTGATTACGATCATATGTCTGAAAATTCATTCTACATGGTTGGTGGTATGGATGAAGCTATCGCTAAACAAGAGAAAAACACTAAAAAATAAGTGTTATTTAAAGGACTGTAATGGATATGTTAAAACTTGAAATCCTAACACCTAATGGTGAAATCTTTAATGGTAATGCTGTTAGTGTAGTTCTCCCTGGTGAAGAGGGAGAATTTGGTGTTCTTGCTCATCATGCTTCTCTATCTACTCTGTTAGAAGCTGGTGTAATTGACATCGAAAAAGAAGATAAATCAGTCGAGTCAATCTTAATTAACTGGGGTGTTGTTAATGTTGATGAAGCAAAAGTAATTGTTTTAGTTGAAGGTGCCGTAGCTATCCGTGGTGAGAGTGAAAGTGCTATTGCTAAGGCCTTAGAGGATGCAAAAGAGTTAATAAGCTCTATTGCTGATTCAAATCCAGCAATTGCATCAGTATCTGCTAGAATAGAGTCTGCTGCACATAAACTGCTCTAAGTAATGACTAACGATTTAATCGACTTTTATTTAAAAAGTCACCCAGTTACAATAGGTGTATTGGCACTTTTGTCAATATACTTTATTATACTTAACTGGGTGTTTTTCTACCGCTATTTTTCTCTTAAGAGCTGGCTTAACAAAGAGAGTATTTCATTAGAATCTCTTCTGTTGGGCTCCTCAACTGTTAATGAGAACTCTTTTCTTAATAATTTTATAAAATCTAGTTCAAATATTTCAAAACCAGTACTTGATTTAGGTATGCTAGCAGCTACAAAAGAGGCTACTAAGGGTCTCTCTATACTCTCTGTATTTGCATCAACAACTCCTTTTATTGGGCTTTTTGGTACAGTTGTTTCAATACTTGATACTTTTACTCACATTGGTCAGACAAGTGGAAGTATGTCTATTATCTCTAGTGGTGTTTCAGATGCACTTATAGCAACTGCTGCAGGTATATTTGTTGCAATATTTGCATATACTTATCATCAAATATTAAAACGTCAATCATTTGAGCTTATCTCTTATCTTCAAATGCAGAGTGACGCTATACTTGCTCGTAGAGTGTAGTTATGATTTATGATTGGGAAGATAAACCTGAACTAAATATTACTCCCTTAGTGGATGTAATGTTAGTTTTACTTGCTATTTTGATGGTTATAGCTCCTAATATTATATATGAAGAGAATATTAAATTACCACAGGGTTCAACTTCTCAACAGTTGTCTAAAATTCCTCCTGTCCATATTTCAATTGATAAAGATTCAAATGTTAAAATAAATAAAGACAACTATCTCTTAAATGCCTTTATGGATAATTTTACTCTCTATGCAAATAAACTTGATAAAAAAGCGACCGTATTAATTAGTGCAGATAAAACACTTGATTATGGAGTAGTTATGTCTGTTTTAGCAGCCGTTAAGCAGGCTGGGTTTTCTGAGGTCTCATTAGCAACAAATGGTTAGGAATAACACATTTTTTTATCTTAGTGGTTTAATATCGCTTTCTCTCTTTACATTTTTCTTATCTATTTTTATATATATGATGTTTAGTTCTGTAACTATAGATACCTATGGCTTAGAAAAAAAAGATTATATTTCGGTTTCAATAGAGGTTCCTAAAGTAGTTACAAAAAAAAATAATAAAACTGTAAATAGAGTAGCTGAATCAATTGTAACTTCAAAAGAATCACAAGATATTGATGTTAAAGATCTTTTTAGTGATGTCTGGACAAAAAAAATTATTAAACCTAAAAAGAAAGTAATTAATTCAAAAAGAATCAAAGAAATTCAGAAGCAGATTAAAACAGTTGAGAAAAAGAGTGTTGAGTCAATTTCTCAAAAAATTAGTAATCTTGATGCTCAAGAGAAAAGTGATGAGAGTAATCCAACATCATCTGGGAGTGAAGTTAATGAATATTTAGCTAAAATCAATGCCCTAGTTTATAAATATTTTAACCCACCTCAAAATTCTGATGGTAACAGTGTAAAAGCAGTTATAGAACTCAGTGCGATAGGAAAAGTGAAGAGTTTTAGAATATTAACTTACTCTTCTAACGAACTACTAAACGCGGAGTGTGACAAAATTGAGACTAGATTGATTGGTGTAATTTTTCCGATCAATCCAAAAAATAAATCTAGTAGAACTATTGTTATACTAACATCTAAGGAGTAATATTGAAAATATTTTTTTCACTATTAATGTTATTTACGTTTTCATTTGGAGCTGATGCAACAATTGAAGTTATTAAAAAAGTTGAATCTCTTCCGAGTATTGCCGTTGAAGATGCTTCTATTAGTTATGATGATACTTTTAAACTGAGATTTTTTAAATCGTTAGTTGCTGATTTAAATGTTATCTCAATTTTTAATGTTGACAGACACCATAGATTAACTCACTTTAATGAAACAGATGTACTTGTTGAAAATAAAGATATGAGTTATGTACTTCGATATAAGATGTACGAAGATGATAATGGAGCACTCAATTTAGATTTAAAACTAATAAAAGAGAATGAAGAAGTTTTAAGTAAACGATATAAAATAAGTAGACAGAATATTTATATGTTTGTATCTCATGCAATTGCTTATGATATAAATGAGTTTATGGGTGAACCATCTGTTGCTTGGATGAAAAGAAAAGTTGTGTTTTCTAGAATAGTTGAACCTAAAAAGAGTGAGATAGTTATAGCTGATTATACTTTGACATATCAGCATACTATTGTAAGTGGTGGCTTTAATGTATTTCCAAAATGGGCAAACAAAGCTCAAAATGCACTCTACTACACATCTTTAGATGGAGTGAAGCCAACTCTAAAATATGTGGACATTAACACTGCAAAGATTTCTAAAATAATCTCATCTGATGGAATGATGATTTGTTCTGATGTAAGTGATGATGCAAAAACACTACTTTTAACTATGGCAATGAAGGGACAACCGGATATATATACTTATAATGTTGATAGTAAAAAATATAAACAGGTTACTACTTATGGTGGAATAGATGTTAATGCTCAGTTTATGAATAGAGATACAATTGTATTTATATCTGGACGATTAGGTTATCCAAATGTTTTTTCTAAAAAATTGGGAACAAATGAAGTTGAACAGATGGTCTACTATGGTACATCAAATGCGGCTTGTAGTGCTCATGGAGAGTATATAGTTTATAAGGCGAGAGAGAGTTCAAATGCTTTTTCAAAAAATACCTTTAATCTTCATCTGATTTCTACTAAAACAGACTTTATCAGAAGACTTACGGCAACGGGTGTAAATGAGTTTCCTAGATTTTCTAAAGATGGTGATGCAATTATTTTTATAAAGAATTATAAGGCACAAAGTTCTATAGGAATTATTAGATTAAATCATAATAAAAACTATCTATTTCCACTCAAATATGGAAGAGTACAGGCGATGGATTGGTAAAATTTATAATATAAATACTATTATTTATATTATTTTGGTATAATAATCCAATTTTAAAATTGAGGAAATCAAATATGAAAAGTATCATACTTTCTAGTGTTGTTGCAGCACTTTTAGTTTTTAGTGGATGTGCAGATAAAGAGCCTGCTGTAGATGAGCAACAAGGTGCTGTTAAGCAAGAAGTAGTTCAAGAAGTAGCTGAAGTGAAAACTGAGACAGTATCATCAGAAAATAGTCAAGTTAACTCTAACACTAATAGTACGAGTATGAGCATGAGTGATATTGAGAATCAACTCTCTTCTGTATATTTTGCTTTTGATAAGTTTGATGTTTCTTCAGATATGCAAGATAAAATCTCTACAGGTGCTTCAATCGCAAACAATTCAGGTGCAGATTTTAATGTTAAACTAGAAGGTAACTGTGATGAGTGGGGTAGTGATGAGTATAATTTTGCACTAGGTCTTAAACGTGCAAATGCTGTTAAAAAATCATTAGTTGCTGAAGGTGTAGATGCTAAGCGTATCTCTATGGTAAGTTATGGTGAAAGTAATCCAGTATGTTCTGATAAAACTCAAGATTGCTGGTCTAAAAATCGTCGTGTTGACTTTAAACTTCTTCCATAGTTAAAATATAACATGAACAAATTAGCTTTAACCGCATCCCTTGCGGTTATTGTGCCTATTTTCTTACAGAGTGCTGAACCCTCCGCGTTTGGTGCAGGTAATCTCAATAATCCTCAACCTTATGGTTTAACATCTAACGAAAAAGTTATTTTGCAAAATAAAAAAAATCTTCGTAAAGTAGAAGTTAAAAGTAATAATCAAGCTAATGAAGTGGACTCTTTAAGAGAGAGACTAGATGGTTTACAGAGTATTATTGAGAGTTTAAGTAGAAAATCGCATAATAATAAAATTAACCTACAAAAACTAAATGACAAAAATAGACAAGAACTAGAGAGTTCTGATGAGTATGAAAAGAGATTGAGTGATGTCTCTCAAACTAATTCAGAAAATATAGTTAAAATAAACACTGTAATTACAGAGTTATCAACATTAGTAGATACTATCAATACACAGTATATTACAAAAGATGAGTTTAATGCTCTTGTAAAAGATGTTAATAAGTTTAAATCTTTAATGGCAAAAGAGTTAAGGGGTTCAAGTCGTAAGAAGAGTAGTGGATCCAAACTAGAAAATATGTCTAAAGGTGATATTGCAACTCAGGCGAAAAAGTTTTTTAATAAAAAATATTATACAGATGCGATTAAGTATTATAACTATTTAATTGAGAAAAACTATAAACCTGCATATGCACACTATATGATTGGTGAGATGAATTACAGAAGAAAAAACTACTCAAATGCAATATCTTACTTTAAAAAGAGTGTTTCACTCTATGCAAAAGCAAAGTATATGCCTGAACTGATGTTACACACTGCTATAGCTATGGATAAAACAGGTGATAAAAAGAATGCAAAGGCCTTCTATAAGGGAATTATTAGTAAGTATCCTAACTCAAAAGAGTCAAACGAAGCAAAAAAATATTTAAACTTAATGTAGAGATAGTTGGATTGTATTCAGCCAATTTATAGATTTTTATGATAAAATCTGAAAAATTATTAAAGGTAAATTAACTATGGCAATAGAAGCAAATCAAATTGTATCATTAGAGTATGAAGTAAAAGACGGAGATACTGTTGTAGACAGTAATGTTGGTGGTGCACCATTAGTATTTATGTTCGGTAAAGGTCAAATTATTCCTGGTTTAGAGTCTGGAATTACTAATATGACTATTGGTGAAAAAGGTGATGTTCTTGTTCAACCAGAAGATGCTTATGGTGAGTTAAATCCAGATGCACAACAAGAAGTACCAAAAGATCAATTCGCAGGAATTGATTTAGAAGTTGGTATGACTCTTTATGGTCAAGGTGAAGATGGTGGAACTGTTCAAGTTACTGTAAAAGAGATTGGAGAAGAGAATATCATTATTGATTTTAATCATCCTTTAGCTGGTAAAGCATTAATGTTCAGTGTTACAATCAACAATGTTAGAGATGCATCTGCAGAAGAAGTTATGACAGGTATCCCTGCTGAAAATAAACAAGATGACGACGGACACTGTGGTACAGATGGTGGCGGCGGCTGTGGATGTCACTAGTTTTATAACTGCTTCGGATGCATCGCACCAAGCATTTAAAACAGCAACACTTTTAAAAACACTAAGTGTCAACTCTCTTATTAGAGGGGAGCTTGGTGTTGGTAAAAAAAGTCTTGCAAAATATATTTTACCTGATGCAGCAGTTATTGATGCATCTGATTTTGATGAGCTTTTGATCGCACTTGAATCCTTGAATGAAATCATTATAACTAACCTCGAAAACTCACCCAATATTACAAGATTAATAGAAACAATAAAAGAGAATGAAATTAGAGTTATAGCTACTTCTAAAAGTACATTTCTTAACACTCAAATTGATGATATTTTCAGTTTACAGTTTGATATACCCTCTCTACGTGAACGTGAAGAAGATGTTGAGTTTTTAGTAGAAAAGTTTATTAAAGAGGCTTCTTTACTTTTTGGAAGTGATGGTGAATTTAGTTTTAAAAATTTTAAACCAGATTTAAGTAATAATGCTTCTTCTTTGAGACGCCAGGTGATGATTTCTTATCTTTTACAAGATATTAAAGATTTAGAGTTAATGGACATAATGCAAAATTTTCTATCAGCTAGATTAGGTTCAAATAGTGATTATAGAAACTTTTTATATCTTTATGAAGCACCACTAATTAAAGCTGGTTTAAATAAGTTTAAATCACAACTCCAACTTTCAGATAAGTTGGGGCTTAATAGAAATACACTTAGAAAAAAAATAGCAGATAATAAAGAGTATCTGTAGTTTACCCTACAGGGTTATAAAACTTCTTATTAGAAGGACTAAAACTTTACTCATAGCTTATGGCTAAATAGTAAGTTTAAGCATAGGAGAAAAATAGATGTCAAAAATAGCAATGATATTCGCTGGTCAAGGTTCTCAAGCCGTAGGTATGGGAAAAGATTTTTATGAGAATAGTGAAGTGGCACGTGAAATGTTTGCGAAAGCAGGTGCGAGAATTGGAGTTGACTTTAAAGAGTTAATCTTTGAAGAAAATGAAAAACTAGGTCAGACCGCATTTACTCAACCTGCAATACTTCTTGTTCAGATGATTGCATATAGACTTTTTAAAGATAAATGTCCAAATATTAAAGCTGAACTCTATTTAGGTCACTCTCTTGGTGAGTTCTCAGCTCTTTGTGCAGCCGGTGCGATTGACTATGTTGATGCTGTTGAGCTAGTACATAAACGCGGTTCATTTATGCAAGAAGCATGTTCAAGTGTAAACGCGGGTATGATGGCTCTTGTTGGTCTTGATGATGCAACAGTAGAAAAAGTCTGTGCTGATGCTCAAGCAGATGGCAAAAAAGTTTGGCCTGCAAACTATAACCAAGATGGACAACTGGTTGTAGCTGGTATGAAAGCAGACTTAGAGTCTTTAGAGCAGACTTTTAAGAATGCTGGTGCTAAACGTGCAATTTTACTCAACATGTCGGTTGCCTCTCACTGTGAGATATTAGCTTCTGCCCAGCAACCTTTAGCTGATTTAATGACTACAATGGTTAAGGATGAGTTTAGTGCTCCTGTAATCTCTAATGTGACAACTGAGGCTTACTCCACCAAAGATGAAGCAGTTAGTTTGTTAAAAGATCAACTTGTTAAACCTGTAAAATATAAACAGTCGATTGTAGCAATTGCTGGAGATGTTGATATTGCAATAGAGTTTGGAAATGGAGTTACACTCAAAGGGCTTAATCGTAGAATTGTTAAAGAGCTTAAAACTCTTAATATTTCAGATATGGCTTCTTTAGAAAAAGTAGCTGAGGAAGTTTGTAGTTAAGATGAGAGTGACACTAGTTCAGAGTTCTCCTAAGTTAAATCGTTCTAATCTTCACTCTATTATTACCACTGTAAATGAGTATAAAGAGTTGAGTGACTTAATTGTATTTCCTGAACTCTCTTTAAATGGTTATTCTCTTCAAGATAAACTTTTTGAGGATGCTTGGGAGCTCTCAGAACTTCAAGAGCTTGAGCAACTTAGTAGTGAAGTTGATATTGTAGTTGGTGCAGCTATTAAAGATAAGAAAAATTTTAGAAATGCAGCCTTATACTTTTCACAAGGGAAACTTCTTTCTCAGCACAATAAGGTCCATCTTCCAAATTATGGAATGTTTGAAGAGGCTCGTTACTTTGAAGCTGGCGATATTTTTGAAGGTTTTTTGACTCCTTATGGAAAAATATCTATGTTAGTTTGTGAAGATTTATGGCATGCTGGAGTACACTCACAACTCTTTCAAGCAAATCCAGATTATATAATAGCTTTAGTCGCTTCTCCTGCACGTGGTTTTGAAGATGATGGACTACTTATTGAAGATCAATGGAATGCTCTTTTAAAATCAGTTGCTCTTCACTGTGATGCTAAAGTTATTTTTGTTAATCGTGTAGGTTTTGAAGATGGTCTTGGTTTTTGGGGTGGAAGTTGTGTAGTAGATAGAGATGCAAGAGTTATGCATAAATTACCACATTATGAGACCTTAACTCAAACATATAATATATAAATAGGATAGATATGAAAATAGCAATAATGGGTGCAATGCCCGAGGAGATAGACCCAATACTTGAGATTGTAGGTAAGTATAAAACTACAGAGTATGCGGATAATAGTTACTATGAAGCGACATATAAGGGTGTTGAGTTAGTTATAGCTTATTCAAAAATTGGTAAAGTCTTTTCAACACTTACGGCAAGTACAATGATTCAGCATTTTGGGTGTGACAAACTTCTTTTCTCTGGTGTAGCCGGAGGAATTAATCCAAGTTTGAAAATTGGTGATTTAATAGTAGCAACAAAACTCTCCCAACATGATTTAGATATTACCGCATTTGGACACCCTATGGGCTTTGTTCCTGGTGGAAGTGTGTTTGTAGAGACAGATACAGAGTTAATAACAATTGCTAAAGAAGTGGCTTTAGAGCTAGGTAAAACTCTACAAGAGGGTGTGATTGCTACCGGTGATCAGTTTGTACATGACGAAAAAGTAAAAGAGAATATTGTAAAGCATTTTAATGCTGATGCTTTAGAGATGGAAGGTGGAAGTGTTGCAGTTGTTTGTAATGCTTTAAATGTACCTTTTTTCATACTTCGTGCCATTAGTGATACAGCTGATACCGATGCCTCCTTCTCATTTGATGAGTTTATGGAGTCAAGTGCTGTAATCTCAGCAGAATTTGTAATGAAAATGGTTCAGTCCATTATTAGTAACGCTAAATGAACAAAGTCCATTTAGCTACGTTAACACTGGGTTTGTGGTATTGAGTAGAAAAAAGTCAATTATACCTTCTAAGAAAATAATGTCAAAACTTGGCAAAACAAATGCTGATTTTGAACTTATAGAAGAGGGTGACAAAATTTTAGTAGGACTTAGTGGTGGTAAAGACTCCCTCACTATGATCCATGCGATGAAGGAGCAACAGCGACGAGCTCCATTTGACTTTGAGTTTATAGCTGTAACCATTAGTTATGGTATGGGTGAGAACTTCGATGCACTCCGTACACACTGTAAAGAGTACGATATTCCTTATATTGTACATGAGACAAATACCTATGAAATCGCAAAAGATAAAATAAGAAAAAACTCCTCATTTTGTAGTTTCTTCTCACGTATGAGGAGAGGTTATCTCTATAGTGCAGCGCAAGAAAATGGATGCAATAAGGTAGCACTTGGACACCATATGGATGATGCAGCTGAGAGTTTTTTTATGAACTTTATTTATAACGGACAGATGCGAAGTTTAGCTCCTAAATATAGAGCAGAAAATGGCTTGATTGTTATACGTCCATTAATTCAGATGCGTGAACGCCAACTCTCCGCGTTTGTACTTGATAATGGAATTGAAGCTATTGGTGATGAGGCTTGTCCAGCTATGCGTTTTGATGTTAAAATGCCTCATGCTAGAGCAGATATGAAAATAAAGTTAGCAAAAATGGAAGAAGAGTTTCCACAGCTTTTTACTTCACTAAACGCGGCATTTAAAAATATTTCAGTAGAGAGTTTTTTTGATAAAGAGAAATTTTTACTTTAAGGGTAGTTGTTGTGTTAACAGTGTGTCTACTTTAAGTTTTTCTAGAAATTCAAGGATATTTTTTTGATAAGAGATAGTATCTTCATCATAAGAGAGTTCGAGCAGTTGTCTTAGATTATCAATATCTATTTTTTTAGCATATCTTGGTACGATACGAAGCTCTTTTTGTATATGTGTTACTAATGTATCTATATAAAGTCCATTATTATCTCTTACTTTTTGGACTAACTCTTTTGTTGAAAGAGTTAGCAAATTAGCACGGTTTTCATCATTTTTATATATATCCATAGCAATCTGCTTAACTATAATATAGTTTTCCACTTTCGCATCACTATCTGCTGCAATTACAAGGGCAAATATTTTAGCTCTAAAATCTAAAGAACCATGATGGTGTACAAAAAATTCACGAAAAGCATTGAAAAAGTGGTGTTTTATTCTAAAAGCAATTCCCATAAATATTCCTTATATGCTATTATACATTTTTGATTTTAAAGAGAGAGTAAAAGTATGTTAAAAGAAGTAAATAGTTGGTATAATTTCATTAATAATAGATAAGGAATAATTTATGGGTAGAGCATTTGAGTATAGAAAGGCTTCAAAACTAAAAAGATGGGGAGCAATGTCAAAATTGTTTCCAAAACTAGGTAAGATAATTACAATGGCAGCAAAAGAGGGAAGTAGTGATCCTGATATGAACTCTAAGCTACGTACAGCCATCATAAATGCAAAAGCTGAAAATATGCCTAAGGATAATATAGAGGCTGCTATAAAGCGTGCAAGTGCAAAAGACACAGCGAGTATGCTAGAGGTTAACTATGAGTGTAAAGCACCTCATGGTGTTCTGATTTTTGTAGAGTCTATGACTGATAATAATACTCGTACCGTGGCAAATGTAAAAAATATAATAACTAAACGCGGTGGAGAGCTTTTAACAAATGGCTCTTTAGAGTTTATGTTTGATAGAAAGGCACTTATTGAGTTCGCTTTAACAGATGAGATGGATATTGAAGAGTTAGAGTTAGAACTTATTGATGCTGGTCTTGAAGAGATAGAAGCAGAAGATGGTGTTGTTATAATTACAGGTGATTACACAAGTTTTGGTACTTTAACAAAAGCTCTTGAGGAGATGGATATAGAGATAACAAAGGCACATTTGGAAAGAATGGCTAATGCACCAATTTCTATAAGTGAAGAGGATCAAGAAGAGATAGATAAAATTTTAGAAAAACTTGAAGATGATGAAGATGTTCAAAAAGTTTTTACAAATATAGGATAGATATTTTTTAATGAAATATGTAAAAGATACTTTTACACAAACCTTAGAGATTAAGCAATCAAAATTTATTGCTTATCTCACTCCCTTTTCAGAATATGAAGAAACTCTCAAAAAATTAAAAACTACTAATCCAAAAGCAAGACACTTTGTTGTAGCTTTTCGATATTTGAATGAATACAATCAAGTTATAGAGTATAGTAGTGATGATGGAGAACCTAGTGGGACATCGGGAAAACCATCTCTTATGGTTATGCAAGGTAATGAGATGATTAACTCAGCTGTTATTATTGTAAGATATTTCGGTGGTACCAAACTTGGAACTGGTGGCTTAGTTCGAGCCTATAGTGATACAGTAAACATAGTTATTAATTCTGCTACTCTGTTTGAATATACAAAAGTTATATATAAAGAGATTAGTCTTTCTTATGCAGATGTGAGGATGGTTGATTATGAGTGTAAAGCAAACGAGATTGAAGTTTGTGAGAAAACTTTTGAGGGTGATGTTATATACTCGATAAAAGGGAGTGAAGCCAATATCGAGATATTTTTAGAAAAACTCAAAAGAGTTGTTCAAGTTATTTAATGACCGCCACTTACTGCACTTCCTAGACTCCACATAGGTAAGAAGATACCAAGAGCGAGTAGAATAACCATACCTGCAATCATAAAAAGCATAATAGGTTCAATAGCTTCAGAGAGACCATCAATAATAGCATCAAATCGCATCTTATAGTATTCAGCTACTTTTTGAATCATAGTATCAAGAGTACCACTATCTTCACCGGCACGTACCATCTGAAGAATCATATTCTCAAAGAGATTTGTATCTCCAAGCCCTTTATTTAAAGTGCCACCTTTTTCAACTGTATATCTAACTGATTGAAGTTTCTCTTTGAGTGGCAGGTTGTCAATCATAGAAATTGAGGTATCAAGTGCTTCTGCAATAGGAATACCAGCACGAACAAGTTCTGAGAAGACAAGTGTAAATCTATTGAGTGTTGAAAATCTAATAATATTTCCAATAAGGTAAGTTTTAAGAAGAGCTTGATGCCATCCATATCTTATATGTTTATAGTTGTTAATAAGATATTTAAATACACTAAATGCGATAATTAAGATAGCAATAACATAGGGGCCGTAGTTATTAAATATATGCTCTAATGTTAGAAGTATTTGTGTTGGCAGAGGTAAATCAACATTCAGTTTTTCAAACATTGTTTTAAACTTTGGTACAACAAATGAGATAAGAACAGTGAATGCGACAGCCATCGCAATCATAACATTTCTAGGGTATGCCATGGCCTTTTTAAATTTAATAAAGTTTGAACGAATCTCTTCTAGCATATCTGCAAGAGCATAGAGAGATTCATCAAGATTACCTGTTTTTTCCCCAAGTTGGACCATTGCTATGGTGAGATTACCAAGCTCAAAACGAAAGTTTTCCATTGATGCTGAGAGTGCATGACCTGCATTGATATCATCAGCTAACTTAGTAAATACAGTATTTAAAGCTTCATCTTGTGTTGAATCTGCAATTTCATGTAAGGAGTCATGTATTGATATACCAGCATTTACCATAACCGCAAGTTGCCTAATTGCTGCAATTAGAGCGTCTTGCTTGATTTTTTTCTTTCGTACATTTTTTAAAAGGTCATTTTTAAATCTTTTAAATTGAGCATCTAGTGGTTCTTGGGCTTCAGTGACTTTGATGATAATACCCGTAAATTTAAGTTTAGCATAATCATTTGCCTCTTTTCTATCTTCTGCATAGAGACCTGTTTCTACTTTTTTACCTTTTGTTAATACTGTCGCTATAAAGTACTTCATCCTTTGGCCACCTTTAAAACTTCTTGTAAACTAGTAACTCCATCAATCGCTTTTTGAATACCATTTTCAAAGATACCTATAAAACCATCTTTTTGAGCTTGTTCTATAAGAGCCTCTTTTGATGCTGCTTTTGCAATTAGAGAGGATAAGTCTTCTGAAATATTAAGTACTTCACATATCATTTCTCGTCCCATATATCCAGTGTCACCACACTCTCTACATCCAGCACCTGTATAAAATTTTGTTCCTTCGGGAATAAACTCTTTTAAATCTTCAAGTGTAGATAATGGAATATGCTCTTCAGTTTTACATCTTTTACATATTTTTCTAATAAGTCGTTGTGCTTGAATCGCTACAAGTGCACCACTAATTAGGTAGTGCTCTATCCCCATATCAACCATACGTGGTATCGCACTTATAGAGTCATTTGTGTGAAGTGTTGATATAACTAAGTGACCTGTTAATGCTGCTTTAATAGCAATTTCAAGAGTCTCTTGATCACGAATTTCTCCAATCATAATTTTATCTGGATCTTGTCTTAGTATCGAACGCAAGGCATCAGCAAAGCTAAGTCCAACTTTTGGATTAACTTGAACTTGTTGAATAAGGTTCATTCTATACTCAACTGGATCTTCAACGGTAATAACTTTATCTTCAACATTTCTAAGCTCATTGAGTGCACCATAGAGAGTAGTTGTTTTACCACTACCTGTAGGTCCAGTTACAAGAATAATACCATAAGGAGCCTCTAAACCTTTGAGAAGTTTATGGTAACTCTCACTATCCATACCAGCATCTTCAAGTTTCACTAATGCTTTTTGTTTATCAAGAACACGCATAACAATTGACTCACCATAAAGAATAGGAAGTGTTGATATACGAAAATCATACTCTCTATCTCCTACTAGAGTTGAAAAACGTCCATCTTGAGGTTTTCTTTTTTCAGCTATATCCAGATTTGCAAGAAGTTTTAATCTTGAAGCAAGTGGTGGATAGATAGACTTTTCAAAAATAAATATCTCTGAGAGTTTTCCATCTATACGACCACGAACAACACAGTTCTTTTCAGTTGGTTCCACATGGACATCACTTGCTCGACCATTAATACAGGCTTTAAGTACAACATCGATAAGTAGAAGAATAGAGGAAGCTTCCTGTTGCTCTTCAATAGAGTTTATAGAGTTTAACTCATCTTTTACTTTCTTTACAAGATCTTTAACACTATCTTTAAGCTCTACCTTAAATGTATAAGAGCTAATTTGCTTTTTGGTAGCAAGAGCAACTTTTAAAATTTTTCTTGGAAAAAGTCTCTGTATCGCCTCTTGAGCATCAATATTTAAGGGATCATTAAATGTAACAGTTACACTCATATCATCTTCTGAAATAGGGAGTGCTTTATGCTTTTTAAGCTGGTTTAATGGAATTCTACTAACTAGTTGGTAATCCATATCTATTGAGTCTAGGTCAACAAAAAGTAGTTGAAGCTCTTCAGCTAGTTTAACTAAAACATCTTTTTCATCTATATAGTCATAGTTGTCAATTATGGATAATGAATACTCACCATCACGAATCTGCTGTACAATAAATCTAACGAGACGCTCAAGAGTCATAAATCCAGAGAGTGTAATATCTCGAAGTATTAAGTTTGAATGAATGCCTTTGGCTAAAAGTCTGTCAACTTGTGACTTCATTATAGAGCCATTGGCAAGTAAATCTGTTGTTATTCTATCCACAATAATTCCTACCAGTACACATGTCGTTTAATGGTTATTGTATCATAATACTCCTCAATAACCATCTTACTTAGATTTCCTTCTTTTACAAGGTATAGCTTATATTTTAACTTTTTATTTGTTGGGTCATCAAAGAGATAAAATGCTCTTGGTTCATGCAGACCAATTTGAGTGTAGAGTTCAAAAACACGAGAGAGTACATAGTCTGTCGTTGGTAAATCAAGTTTAGAAAGGTCATAGTTGTCAACAAGTGCATGATAGAGAAGCTTTTTCTGCATTAGAATTACTGAGAAATAGGCAGAATTTGAACGAGCTTCTTTGGAAAATTTTAACATTGCAACCGGGATTGCAAGCCGATCAATATAATCAGAGTTTAAACATGAAAAAGCATAAAGAGAGATGAATTCTTCATCTCTCTTATATCTATTAAAGTTATCAAAGCCTATAGTACAAACCTCTTCATATTTTGAGTTTTGATATAGATTAAACATATTTTGTTTCATGTTTGCATAGAGATTAAGTGTTAGAAGTAGAAGGAGTACTAGTCTCATTTAAACTTTCCTGATAAAATTTCATCTAGCAGTATATTTGCTCGATTTGAGTTAGATTGACTGACATATTTTTTTAATGTTTTAATAGCAAGATCTTTCTCGTTTAGTTTAACAAGTGATTTAGCAAATACAATCCAACTTGCTTCAATCTCACTATTGATTTCGTTTGTAATAAGTGCATAGTTGTATGATTTATGATAATCACCAAGTTCATAATATTTTTTTGCAATAAAGAGACTCAGTGCAGGATTGTTATTTTTATTGAATCTAGCAATTACTTGAGTAATATCATCATGTGTATTTTGTCTTTTGATACTGATTTCACTCTTTTTTACTACTATTTTACTCTTCTTTAGAACTTTAACAGGTGCTTTTTTTACTGGTTCGTTTTCTATTTTTGGAGTCTGTTTGGGCCTACTTTGAAGATTTTGAGGAGGAGTATATGTTTCTGTATTTCTCTCATAGTTCGAAAGTGTATTCCCTTGCATTTTTTTCATGAAATCTAAAGAGGGTGCAATAGTCATTTTCTTCTTTGAATTATCTGTAGCAGGGCTTGAATATACTTTTTTAACTTGGAGTTTTCTTTGTGTAATAACACCCTTATTGCTCTGTTTTATCTTTGGAGTTCTAATCTTTTTTATCTCAATTTCTTGTGTGCTTCGCACTGGTTTTTTTGGAGAAGTTTTTATAGGAGTACTTGTCTGAAGAGATTTAGAATCCTCTTTGTTTAAAAATAAAGATGCAACGATAATAATGGCAATAGTACTAATAGCTATAACTGCATGTGGAATATATGACTTTATTTTATATTTAAGCCATCTCTGCTCGAGTTCATTGATATTAAGCATGAATGAGCCCTGTATGTATAGCGGACATCTCAATAAGTTTATTTGAAACTTGATTGGTATTTAGATTACTGAGCATCTGATTATCTTGATATGCTATGTAGAGATCAAAAAGTGTATAGAGCAGTTTATTTGTATCTCTATAGTTTCCATTTGTAAGTTTATGAATGAGGTTTACAGATTTATTGTTAAACATATTTGCACTATCAAAGCAGTTAGCTTTCATAAGCTTTTTTTGAATATAGATTTTAAGCTCTGCACTTGAGGCATTTTCAAGCTCAATGCTCTCCCAAATTCTTGTTTGAAAGTGCTCTTTTGCTATAAGATCTTCTTTTTCAGTTTTATGAAGGGTGATAACAAATTTTACACTTCTTGTATCGGAAAGAAGTCTGATTTTTTCCATTAATTCATTTGCATAGAGTTGTGCTTCATCTAAGAGTATAACAGGAACAGAGTTAAGGTCTGAGCTATCTGCAATTTTCATAAACTGAGTAAAGTTTAGCTCACCTTTATAGTTCACAGAAAAGATATCTTGGGCCAAAGTCTTAAAAAATTCACTCTCATCTAGGATTGGAGTTTTATATATATATACATCTTGAGTTGATGAGAGATCATGGTAGAGTTTAGTTAAAAACATACTTTTACCAGTTCCAGGTTTACCATAGAGAAGAACCATTTTTAATGGTTTTTTTATAGAGTTTTTAAGAGACTGGTAGATTGTAGAGACTCGGTCTAATTGTATGTAGTCTTTAGCATGTACAGTATCTAAAAAAACATCTTTAGAATTTTCAAAGATACTTGAATTCATATTTCATATTAACCTTAGTGTTTATTTAGCAATTTCTATTGCTTTAGAATCTACTTTTGGACGGTTGATATCAGCTAGTTTATCAACACCATCAGACATAGAGACAGATTTTTCATTTGTTAAAACACCATTCACTAAACCTTCATAACCTAAATCAGATAAGGATACAGAGTTTTTCTCTCTGTGTATAATATGTGGTTCAATGATAATCACTAGTTCTTCAACTGTTTTAACATTTTCCTCATACTTAAATAGATAGCTAATCACAGGAATATCACCTAAAATAGGAACCTTGTTCGCTTTTTGAGTATTTTTAGTGTTTATTAACCCTCCAAGTACTACACGATTACCATCTTTAACGGTTACAACAGAAGAGAGTTGACGACGTTGAAGATCTGGTGGCATAACTCTTTCTGTATTATTCTCTTGAGATATGTCAGTTGTTGTCTCAGATAGAGAAGGGTTGACGATTAGAGTAATAGTATCATCTTGACCTATTTGTGGTGTAATTGAGAGAAGTACACCTGCAAAAACTGATTTAATATTTTCATTTGCACTCTGTGCTCCACTTGTCCCACCTGCGAGTGTCTCAGTACTTGTAAGTTTATAGAAATACTCTGTTCCGGCTGTAATAAGTGCTGGCTGATTGTTAAGTGTCAAGACTTTAGGATTTGAAATAGCACTAACATCACCTTGTGTTTGTAAGAATTTTACTACTTCATTGAGTGTTCCCCCAGCCTTGACACTTACTATATTAGCAGTAGCATCAATACCTGATGTTACCATCTCTGTAATGTTTACAGCTTTATCTGTAGTTTCCCATGTCTTAGTATTTTTATTTCCTACATGGTTAATCGCTAATTCAACATTTTGCAGAGCATATAACTGTTCCCAATCTATACCTGTTGTTTTTGCATTAGACATAGTAACAGCAAGTAGTTGTACATCTATAAGTACCTGCAGTTGAACTTTACTTTGTACCTGTTTGAGGTAGTTTTCAAAGCGAATCATCTGTTTATTTGTTGCAGTTACTGTAACTAAACCAGCATTCTTATTGATAATAGGTTTGGGTGCTTTATAAGTATCTTGTGGTCTGTTTATAATAGTTTGAAACTCTAAATCTAACTCTTCCCAAAATTTTACTTGATCAGTAGTTTCTATCTTAACACCTGAATTTGCACTAGATTTCCCTCCTGCTGATCCATCTGATCCACTTGTAGTAGCTTGAGATATTCCTCCACTTTGCATACTACCTTTTACATCTGATTCAGAGCTAAGTGTAATATCAGTGCTACCACTTCCTTTTCTTTGTGAAAGTATATAGTCAATACTAAAAACTTTTGTTGTTAAGTAAGATATCTTTAATAAATTGTTTTCTAATGTATAAGAGAGGTTGTTCTCATTGAGAACAATTGATAAAACTTCATCTATTGTTAAGTTATTTAAGTGAGTTTTATTCATTGTAGTTTCTAAGAACTTACCCGCATTAGGATCTGTAATAATAATACTAAATTCACACTCATCACTCAGTTGATCTATAAAGTCTATAATCTTAGTTCCCTTTGTTGAACTTATACTAAAGAGTTCATATGAACAGTCTGCCATGACATTACTAGAGAGAAGCAGTGCTAGCAGTGCTGAGTATATTGATTTGTTTATAAGTTTCATGATTATGTACCTACTTATTTTTAAAATTTAAATTTTTGTTAATACTTTGTGTTGAAAGTATTAGTTTTTTACTTTTTTTGGTTAAAAGCACAGATTTTTTATTAACTTCAAAGAGTGTATAACCGTTGATTACATCACCTTTTTTATACCATGTCTCATTGATAAGAGCTGAGTGATTCATTACAGCACTAAGAGAAAGTTTCTTTGATTTCTTAACTACAATAGCCTTATTCTCTGTTTGCGATGAGCTTATTTTGTTTAGAGATGGAGTAGCTGCTATTTTTGTAATCGAAATCTCTTTTCTATATTTTTTTAAGAAAATAAAAGGATCTTTCATAGCTGAAACAGAAGAGTTTTTAAGACCAACTCTTGAAGGTTTAATTGCTTTAATTTGCTCATCAACCCATGCAAGTTCATCTGAGCTCAAGCTAGCAGTAAAAAATAGTAGAGTAGTAGTTAGAAGAAAAATTTTCATTAGTAAGTAATCCCCCATACAGATAGGTTTAAATCAGAATTTAGTTTATCTGTTGCTTTAATATTTAAGTCGTGTATATCTACAACTAAGTCACTCTGCTCAAGTGAGTTGATAAATTTTAAGGTATTTTTATAGTTACCAACTGATTGAATGGAGATATCGAGTATATGACCAAATGAACTACTATCAACCGCAAAGTTATTTGTAAAGTTTAAAATCTTCACATGATGTATTTTTGCATTACGAGAAATGGAGTAGAGGTATTCCCCCCAAGCTCTCTCATCATAAATAAGAGAAGATATAGTCTCAATTTTATTTTTAATGTAAGCATTATTATCTTTATGTATTAAAACTTCAGCATTTGTTCGTTTAATATCTTGTTCAAGTAAGGTAATCTTACTCTCTGGATTAACTTTGAGGTAAAGATTATCACTCATTATCTTAGTTTCTAAAGATGTGATTTGAGTCTGTTTTTTCTCAAAATGCTCAAATGAACTATCCCAGAAAAGAAGATAAGCAAAGGCGAAAATTAAACCAAAAATCATAACATATGTCATGTATATTTCTTTTTGTGCTTTATCTCTAAAGGCTCTATCAATCTGATGTAAATAATCTTCAATATTTATTTTCATAATATCTCTACCTTTAACTCACTAAAGTATTTTTTGTCATCTTCTTCATAAGAAATTTTTTCTAAGGAAAAAGCAAATTTACCCTCATGTGCTTTTGTAAGGTACTCAACAAGTTGTGTTATTTTTTTATCATTAGATGAAACTAGATTTAAAATGAATTTTTTTGAATTCTTATCTTCACTGTATGCGAGCCATTCCATTTTTACATTAAAGCGACTTAAGTCCTTGGAAAGTTGAGCAAGAATCTTAGCCTTCATAGGGTAGTTTACTTTAACATCATGTATTTTAATAAGTGTATTTTTCTTATTTGTATACTCTTCTTTCTCTTGCTTTAGGAGTGTGAGTGCCTTGGTTTTGTCAGCTTCTCTATTGTTAATAGTTGCTTCTCTTGTAATCTTGATGTTATGGAGCTCTGTATACTGCTCTTGTAGAAGATTTTGTTGTAGAGATTGGGCATATGTTAAAACCCAGTAGGTAATAGGGTATGCAAATGCAATAGCAAAGGATGCGGCTATTAATATAATTATTTTACCACTTTCGCGTTTTGTAAATTTTGGTGGGCGGTGGTAAATGGTAAAGTTGTTAGTATACTTTTCATCATCGCTAAGAGTTGTATATATATGCATAAGAGCATGAAGTTGATCAATATATGTATCATTACTCTCAAAACCGTAGTCAAAGTCAAATTCACTTGCTTTGATATTAAGCTCTACTTCAAGCATCTCATGTAGTTTTGTAACTGTCTGAATTTGAGAACCAATATATATATGATCAATTTTTTCTATCTCAAAAGCACGTTTTACATAAGTTAAGATATCATTGATATTAGCAAAAAGCTCTTTGTAGAGTTTAATAATGAACTCTTTATATTCACTTGTTGTATCTTTTAAACTCTCTTGAGAAATAAAGTAAATAAAGTCATCGTATTGAACTTGTTCACCGTAAAGTTCACAGAACCTTTCATGCATCTGTAGAAGAGAGTATTTAATTGATTTTGTATAAACAAACTCTTTCTCATTATATACCGTTATAAAAGCATCATTCTCTTGAAAGTATATGTAACAGTGAACACCACTATTATCAACAATCTCTTTTGTATATAAAGATTTAATAAGAAGAGGGGATGGAATGATGACATCAATATATTTTATCTTTTCAACAACTTCATCGTATGTTTCAAGTATTGTTAAAGGGTCTACAATGAAAATGTGAAAGTGTCTGTTTTCATCATCTAAATTATTAAAAGTTTCTATATACTGAATTTTATATTCAACAGCTTGATCTAATGCTAACTCGTCATATGTTTTATTTGTAATAGCATCGTGTAAATCTTCTTCAGGAATATTTTTACTTATTTCTATTTGAGAGTTTATAAAACTCTGTGTATTTAAATAAGATATTGCAAACTGTTCTTTTGCAAATTCTGGTGATGAAACCTCATTTAAAAAACTAGATATACCACTCAGATAAGTATCTTTGTATGGATTAACTGAAATTACACTCGAAAAAGAGTGTTGCGATTCTTTACTCATTTAATATAATCCTATTTAAAGTGAACCATTGACATGGAACAAAATTCATCATTTTTATAAAACTCAATTCTGTAAACTTTGTTGGCGTTATCAAGTGAAAATTTATGACTTAAATTCTCAAGGTTTATATCGATATCACTCTCTTGGAGAATACCTTTTTTACGATAGCCAATAATATTTACACGTAAGTTTTTAGCTTTACTAACTTTAAAATCGTCATTTACATAAAAAGCTGAAGCTTTTTGGATAAAAGTTGACTCACCATCTATAACTAGTCCTAATTTGTTAGGACAGTTCTGAGACATTTTAAAGTATTGAGGCTTTAAAGTTGTTATATGTTTATTCCCTATATATACAACAAAATCACCATTAGACTTCTTTACTTGCCCCAGTGGATGAGTGAAAGTAAAGTCATTACTCTTTGATTTTAGCGGAATGTAGCTTAAAGATTTTTTGATATCACTAAAATTTAACAAAATATTGCCGTTTATCTTTAAAGTCCCGTAATCTTGTAGTATTTGTGCTATTCCTTTTTGAGTAAATTCAAAATTTCTTATATAAGTTATATCCATTATTTTCATAAATTCTTCAATAGCTAGCAGTTGATAAAAGACTTTTTCTGCTAATGTAGATAAATTTTTACTACTTTCAAGAGCAAAGGCAGGTTTGTTATTTGTAACAGCATAATAAGTAAGTGATAGCTGCATAGCTTCATCATCAAATTTTGTGTTAGTATTTTTGACTGCAAAACTATGATGTTTTTGAAGAAGTTTTTTATTTAAGTTTTCTCTGACAATTGATGCAATTTCATTTAAATTACCAAATTCTTGATCCTCTTTTAGCTTACATTGATCTATAACACAGGTTTGACCCCAAGCATTTGGATTAAAAACAGTACTTTGGTATTTTTCTCTATAAAATCCATGTCCATCATGAAGATTTAAAATAAGAGATATATTTTTTTCTAAGATAATTTTTTTAATATCATCAACTATTTTTTTATCTTTATCTTTACTTTTAATTGATGCAAACTTACGATTCATATCACCATTTATACCGCGTTTGTTAGCTATAACACTATCTTGATTTAAGTTTGGAACTATCCATAAATTCTTTGATGTAATCTTGTAATGGCTTGCTAAAAGAGAAGCAGCAAAGTATCCACCAGGTTCATCTCCATGTATACCACCTATAACAAGAAGAGTTGTGTTAGAGTCAGAGTTTTCCTGTTTTATGAGATTTATATCAGAGTGTAATAACTCAAGGAGTATGAGAAGAACTAATAAAAGCCTCATCTATTTCTCAGTGAAAATTTTCATTTTATGGTTATTATCAACCCTAACCATTAAAATTTTTTCTCCAGTAAATTCAAAACTATCAGATTTATAGTACTCATTAAATGTAATTTGATATATATTTTGGGTATCTGGGTATGGTATTACATTTATATTTTTAAAAATAATTGTCTTTTTTTCGATTTTTTTAAATACTCTTGTTTTATAGCTTTGAAAATTAGGAAATTTCATTCCATCATCTCTAATAAAGTTAATAGAGTAAAAGTTTAAATATGAACTTGTGTCGTTATATAGCCAAGCATATCTCCATTTGTAGAGTTCAGAGAGTAGTGATGCTAATATATCTTTAGATATATTTTGTTCCACTTCCTCTGAGTCTATGATAAGAAGTGTGTTGTCAATTTTAATATTTTTACCTAGACACTCAATGTTTGAGTTATTAATAGCAATACATCCTCGTGTAAATTTATCGCGAGTACGTTTGGTTGGTAGACCATGTATCCAGATACCTGAACCATTTTTACCACGGAGTTTATCATAGGAGTTAGGATATGAAGTAACAAATGCGAGAGGACCATAAAATGGGTCCAAGTTAGTATCTTTAGATAGTTTTTTAACTATTCTATATATTCCAATGGGAGTTTTTTGATCACCTTCTTTTACTTTGTCACCACTATTTTTACCGGTATAGGCATTATGTTCTCTTTTAAACTCATAGTTTTCATCAGAACCTTTGACATAAAGAGTGAGGGTAGATTTTTTTTTGTTACAAGCTAAAATATTAGAGTATCCTTCAATATAGCCAAATTGAGTATTTCTATTTTTTAAGTAACTTTTCCAGTAATCCACCTTTGTTAGCTCTCTGTCCATCTCTTTTTCAAGAGAGTTAATACCATTTAATTTGTACTCATGGAGGGATATTTTATATTCAGTAGTGGCAAAGAGAGAGAAATTTACTATAAGAAGGAGTCCGAAAATTTTTCTTATACTAAGGTGTTTAAGCATTTTTATATCCAATCTCTTCAAGAAAGTTCTTATCCTTAGTCCAACCTTTTTTTACAACAACTTGCAGGTTTAAAAAAGCTTTTTTCCCACTAAGTCTCTCTATTTTCTCTCTAGCAGATTTTCCAATTCTTTTAATTGATTCTCCACCTTTACCAATAATAATCCCTTTTTGAGACTCTTTTTCTATAATAATCATGGCATATATTCTATCTATTCCCGATTCTTCTTCAATAGATTCTATGATAACATCTGACTCATATGGTACTTCATCACTCACATTTTCAAAAACAGCTTCACGTATGAAACCTGCATAGATATCACGAACAAGCTCACTTGTTAAGTTCTCTGGATCATAAAGAAAGGGAGACTCAGGAAGAAGTTTGCTAATAACTTTAAGTAACTCATCATGTCCCATTTTTTTAGGAATAGCAACAGGGATAAGTGCTTCAAATTTATCAGAAAACTGGTTGTAAGAGGCAATACGCTTAAAGAGTTTGTCTTGTTTGACCTGATCAATTTTACTTAAAACAATTATATGTTTTACTTTATCGTTGTTAAGTTTTAAAAACTTTTCATAATGCTCAAGACCATCAGTTATAGGTGCTAAATAAACGATCAAATCACAGTCACCCATAGCTTTAAGTGCTTCATCAAGCATAAACTGGTTAAGTATTTTTTCTCTCTCATGCAGACCCGGTGTATCAACAAAAATAATTTGAGTATCTTTGTGCATGACTATCGCGTTTGAGCGTCGTCTAGTTGCATTTGCCTTATGGCTAACCATTGCGATATTTTCACCTAGAAGTGAATTCATTAGAGTACTTTTACCCGCGTTTGGACGTCCAATTAGAGAAACAAAACCAGCTTTAGTCATAGAGTGCCTTTTATAAGATATATCTGGATAGGTCATCATCTTCAACAACCATATCAAGCTTTTCATGTACATATGAAGATGTTACAATAAACTCTTCACCATTATGCTCATCAGCATCAAAACTGATCTCTTCGAGAACTTTCTCGAGTACGGTATGAAGACGACGTGCACCAATATCTTCAGTTGTCTCATTTGCTCGATGTGAAAGTTGTGCAATAGAGCGAATCGCTTCATCTTCAAAAATCAACTCCATACCTTCAACATCTAAGAGCGCTTTATACTGTTTTAGTAGAGAGTTCTGTGTCTGTGTTAAAATGAGGTAGAGAGTCTCCTCTGTAAGAGATTCAAGCTCAACTCTGAGTGGAAAACGTCCTTGAAGTTCAGGAATTAAGTCGCTAGGTTTGCTCACATGAAATGCTCCTGCTGCAATAAAGAGAATATGGTCTGTATTAATAACACCATATTTTGTCGTAACACTACTCCCTTCAACTATAGGGAGTAAATCACGTTGCACACCCTCTTTGCTTGGATCGTTTCTAGCTTGAGATTTTTCACTTACAGCAATTTTATCTATCTCATCTAAAAAGATAATACCACCATCTTCAGCACGGCGAAGAGCTTCGGCATTTATATTTGTCATATCAAGCAGTTTATTACTCGCTTCAAGCTTTAAAATGCTTTTAGCATCTTTAACAGTCACTTCTTTTTTATTATCTTCTTTATTGATAGTATCGAAGATTTTAGAGAAGGACTCTTGAACCTTCGCCATCTCTGGAGGTAAGTTTGTGTCATCAAACTCCACTTGAATTTTGTCAAACTCTAGCTCAATAGTTTTATCATCCATCTCTCCAGATTCAACTCGTTTCTCCATAGCTTCTAAAAGTCTTTGATAATCATTTTTTTTAGATTCACTGGCTGATTCTGGAAGAGGGGGGAGAAGTTTTTCTACTATTTTGTTTAAAACATAGTTATGCATCTTATCCGCATTCTCTTCCTCTTTCTCAGCTTTAACAATACTTATGGAATTTACAACTAAGTCGCGAATCATTGACTCAACATCACGACCAACAAAACCAACCTCAGTATATTTTGAAGCCTCTACTTTGATAAAAGGGACTTTCATCATCTTTGCTAAACGACGAGAAATTTCTGTTTTACCAACACCTGTAGAACCAATCATGAGAATATTCTTAGGCATGATTTCAGCTTGAAGTTCTGGTGAGAGTTGCATACGGCGGTATCTTGTACGAAGTGCTAAAGCGATAGTTTTCTTGGCATCTTTTTGTGAGATTACATAGTCATCTAAATAGGCAACTATTTCCTTGGGAGTCATATTCATTCTGATTCCTTAAGCGTAAGTATTTTGATATTATGATTTGTGTAAATACAGAGGTCTGCAGCTATGGATAAACTCTCCTTAACAAGAGTTTCTTCATCAAGTAAAGCATGCTTTTTAAGTGCACGAGCTGCAGATATAGCATAGTTTCCACCACTACCAATAGAGGCAATCTCTCCATCCTCAGGTTCAACTACATCGCCGTTCCCTGTAAGAATAAAAATATGATCATTATTCAAAACTATCATCATAGCTTCAAGGCGTCGTAAAACCTTATCTTTTCTCCAAGCTTTAGAAAACTCTACAACAGATTTGAGTATATCACCGCGTTTATCTTCTAAAAACTCTTCAAACATATCAAAGAGGTTAAAGGCATCAGCAGTACTACCAGCGAAACCTGCAAGGATTTTACCATTATGAAGCGTACGAATTTTAGTCGCGTTTCCTTTAAGTACAGAGTCTCCAAAGGTAACTTGACCATCACCACCTATTACAGCTTTTTTTTCGCCCTTATAGGCGAGTATCGTAGTCGCATCAAACATTAGTAATTATTCCCCTTGAACATCTACATGAAGTGTAGCATGAAGACCGTGACCAAGTTTAAAATCTAAATCATGTTCACCAACAGTTTTTATAGCTGATTTTTCATTGATATGTTTTTTATCAATTTCAATACCATGTTGATCTTTAAGTGCAACTGCAATCTCTTCTTTTGTTACAGCACCAAAAAGGTGGCCATTCTGACCAAGTTTTTTAGTGATGATAATTTCAGCTTTATCAAGTTTTTCAGCAATCGCTTTAAGAATATTAACCTCTTTTTCTAAGTTTTCAGCCACAATAAGTTCATCTTGAGCATGTTGTGCTAAAATTTCCTCAGTTGCATGTCTTGCAAAACCTTTACCGATAAGAAAGTTTTTTCCATAACCATCTTTAACTTCTTTAACTTCACCTTTTTTACCAAGGCTTTTTACATCTTTAATTAGTAGTACTTTCATAGTTTATTTTCCTAAAATTTTTATTTATCTTTCTTTTTCGCCACCGTAAGACACTATACCGTGTGTTAAGTTTCCAATTTTTGAGTAACCCATATCTGAAAGAATTCTAGCAACATGAGCAGAGCGGCTACCAACATGACAGTAAAGGATGATATTTTCATCCTTTTCTAGTTTTGCTTCATCCCAAGTTTGGAAGAATGAGCTTGTAGGAACTAGTTTATCAGCACCTTTTATATGACCCATCTGCCACTCCATATGTTCACGAACATCTACGATAGTAAAGTTAACCATACCTAAGTCTCTCGCTTCAAGAAGTGCTGTCAATTCGTCACCATCAAGTTCAGATTGATTGACTAGTTGTTCACACTCCTCTTTTGAAAGACCACGTGAGTGAGTATGAATAGCTTCTTCCATTCCGAGTTCAATACGTTTTGCAGCTGCAAACTCCGGAGTACAGAAAATTCCACAGTGACAAGATCCATTTTCTGGAATCTCTTTTTCTATAGCAGGAGGACAAGGGCAGATTCTATTATCAACAGATTGTGGTTTCCCATCAACTTCTTCAACCATAAAACATGGGCAAAATAGTTTGTTATACATCATCTTGTTACGAGCAAGACCCATCTGTACACCTTCATTTACCTCTTCTTGAGGATTATATACCCAGCCACGAGATTCACAAACCTTATCTGTAAACTTAACTGTTTTTTCCATTCTCTCGATGAATTCTGGTGAATTCATATCAATTTTAATCATACTCATTTTATCTTGTTCCTCTTTTTTTACCAGCAATAATACGGCGAAGAGCATTGAGTCTAATAAAACCTTCCGCATCTTTTTGATTATACACTTCATCCTCTTCAAATGTTGAGTGCTCTTCTGAGTAAAGAGACATATCAGACTCACGTCCAACAACTTCAACATTCCCCTTATAAAGTTTTAGTTTTACTGTTCCCTCTACATACTTTTGAGTAGTGTCAATAGCAGCTTGCATCATTTCACGTTCTGGTGAGAACCAAAAACCGTTGTAGATAAGTTCAGCATACTTTGCAATCATGCCATCTTTCATATGAGCTTCTTCACGGTCTAAACATATACTTTCAATAGCACGGTGTGCTTTAAGCATTATAGTTCCACCCGGAGTCTCATAACAGCCACGTGCTTTCATCCCAACAAATCTATTCTCAACAATATCAATACGACCAATACCATGTTTATTTCCATACTCATTAAGTGTTCTAAGCATTGTTGCAGGGCTTAACTCTTTACCATTAAGTGTAACAGGGTCACCATTTTTGTAGCCGATAGTGATGTACTCTTTTTCATCGGGAGCATTTTCAGGACTGACAGACCATAACCACATTGTCTCCTCTGGTTCATTCATAGGATTTTCTAAGTGAAGCCCTTCGTAAGAGATATGAAGAAGGTTAGCATCCATTGAGTATGGACTAACAGTTGGGTTACCATCAGAATCAACATGTTTTTGATCGATATTGATACCGTGATCTTTTGCATATGCTAAAAGTTTTTCACGTGAATTTAGGTCCCACTCTCTCCATGGAGCAATTACTGTGATATCTGGATTAAGGCCAAGGTAACCAAGTTCAAATCTAACTTGATCATTTCCTTTTCCTGTTGCACCATGAGATACTGCATCAGCACCCATCTTCTCAGCGATTTCAATCTGTTTTTTTGCGATAAGGGGACGAGCAATAGACGTCCCTAGAAGATATTCACCCTCATAGATAGCATTTGCTCTAAACATAGGAAATACATAATCTTTTACAAACTCTTCTTGAATATCTAAAATAAAGATATTTTCAGGTTTGATTCCATTGTCAAGTGCTTTTTGACGAGCAGGTTCCACCTCTTCACCTTGACCAAGATCAGCTGTGAAAGTGATAACTTCAGCCTTATACTCATCTTGTAACCATTTTAAAATAATACTCGTATCAAGTCCACCGGAATAGGCAAGGACTACTTTTTTAACATCTTTTTTCATATACAAAACCCTTTATTAGAGAAATAATTGACGCGATTTTACTATAAAATAGATTAAGGCATGGTTAGTTGATTTAATTATGTTTTTATGAAGAAATTATAAATAGTAAAAAGAGTTTGCAAAGTTTAAGTAATTTTTTGTCTTTATTCGAAAAGGGTAATATTATTACCCTTTTGAGTCAAATAACATGCCTGTAACTTCTTGCATTTTACCAAGGAAAGATTGGGCTTTCTCAGCGGGGAAACGACGAATCATTTTACTCGTTTCTGATTCTATTACAGAAACATAGAAGATGTCATCGGTGTCAACACCAAATCTTAAACTTGTGTTCATTGGTGCCATTGCATCATTTAACTGATTTACTAAATCTTGAACTTTTTCTTTAGTATTTAAATCACCTTTTGTTGTTGAAGTTGCATCTTGCATCTGCTTTACAACATCGACCTTTTGAGGTTGTTGAACTTGTTGTTGAACTTGCTGAGTTGCTCTTCCTTGAGCTTCTGTTGAATTTACCTGAGATTGTTGTTGTCTTGCAACATTTGCTATGCCATCCATGACGTACTCCTTTTATAGAATATAGTTATTAGAGGGAATATCGACCAATAAATTTATAACTTTAATAAAAATGAAAAAAATTTAAAATTTTTTAAATATTCTGTTAACATTAGACTAATATAGAAAGAGTAGTCTTCTACTATCAATAGACTTCTTGCATAACCTAGATATACCTCAGAGGTCTAAAGAGTGGTAAGATAGTGTAAAATAAATTTTTATGCCTAACTGAAGTTAAGGATAAAACATTTTTTTGTGCTAGATTGCTACTCTTTAGACCTTCCGTAGGACACATTATAGAGAGCTTTACTCTTCGTTAAGTAACCCCAACCGTAGCTATGGCTACGCTTGAGAACACTTGCCTTGATTAAAACTCTCTATAATGTGCTGAGGCATATCTAGGTTATGCAAGAAGTCTAATATAAAGGCACTGTATGAACTGGAGAACAAGAATCGAGTCTCGTTTTGAGAGAATGGGTGATATAATTACCACTTATCCGAAGATTATAATTTTAGTGATGTTAACATTAAGCTTCTTAGTGATATCAAATTTACCAAAAATTACTATAGATACTTCAACGGAAGGATTTTTACATGAAAGTGATCCTGCTCTTATTAGATATGAGCAGTTTAAAGAGCAATTTGGACAAGATGAACGGATTATGGTAGTCGTTAGAAATAAAGATATTTTTAATATGAAAAATCTTGAAAAACTTCGAGAACTGCATCAAGAACTTGAAGAGGGTGTTCCCCATTTAACAGATATAACTTCACTTATAAATGCGAGAAATACTCGTGGAGAGGGTGATCAACTCATAGTAGAAGACCTCTTTTTAGATTGGCCTCAAAACTCGGATGAGCTTCAAGCAATAAAAGATATAGCAGTAAAAAGTGAGATGTACAAAAATCTTTTAATTAGTGATGATTTAACACTTACCACTATTATTTTAGAACCAGATGCTTATGAGAGTGTTGAAGGTGCTGATGAGCTTGATGGATTTGGGGATGAAGAGGGTATTCAAGTGAGTTCAGAGTTTTTAAAAGATACATCAAAAAGTGAGATGGTTCGTGCAGCTGAAAATATTGCAAACAAGTATAAATCTGAAGATTTTGATGTTTTTATAGCTGGATCATTAGCGGTAAATGACTTCAATAAACGTGCCGTCCAAAAAGATATGCAGAAGTTTGTAAAACTTGTTCTTTTAATGATGATGATTTTTCTTTTTATCGTATTTCGCCGTATAAGTGCGGTAATACTTCCAATTTTTATAGTTGCAATTTCACTTCTTAGTACTATGGGTATAATGGCACTCAGTGGTGTACCTATTACAATTCCAACACAGATTCTTCCATCATTTTTACTTGCTGTTGGAATAGGTGCTGTTGTTCATCTTCTTGCAATGTTCTTTAAACATCTCAATGATAATGGTGACAGAAATAGAGCTATTTCATACTCTCTTGGACACTCTGGACTTGCTATTGTGATGACATCTCTTACTACTGCTGCTGGTATGCTTTCATTTTCAACTGCACTAATAGCACCTATCGCAGATTTAGGTGTTTTTGCAGCAGTTGGTATTATGATAGCACTTTTAAACACTTTAGTTCTCCTCCCTGCAATGTTAGCTATTCTACCTATTAAACCAGCAACAGCAAAACTTAAAGAAAATACTGAGAAAATGGATGCTTTTTTAAAATCTATTGCACACTTTAGTTTTAACAATGCGAAAAAGATTTTAGGAGTAAGTGTTGTCATAATTGTAGTCTGGACATATTATGCAACTCAAATTCAATTTAAACATGATCCTCTCTCTTGGCAGCCTGATGATTCACCTATTAAAATCTCTACTGAAACTGTAGATAGAGAGCTTCGAGGTTCAGTAACTATGGAAGTAATTATAGATACTAAAAAAGAGAATGGACTCTATAACTCTCAACTCTTAAACGCGATAGATAGAGTTATAAAAAAAGCTGAAGCTATTGAGAATGAGAAGTATTTTGTTGGAAAAGGTTGGGGTGTTGGAGAGGTCTTAAAAGAGATTCATCGTGCACTTCATGAAAATAAGCAGAAGTATTACGCTATAACAGGTAATGATGCCCTTATTCCTCAAGAGTTTCTACTCTTTGAAAATAGTGGAAGTGATGACTTAGAAGATTTAGTAGACAGCTCGATGAGTAAGGCTCGTGTTACTTTTAAGCTTCCTTGGATGGAGGCTGGAGAGTATGAGGAGTTAAGTCAAGAGTTAGAGCAGATGATGAAGAACGAACTTGGGAATGATGTTGATGTGACTATAACAGGTATGGTTCCACTCTTTCAACGAACACTCTCTGCGGCGATGACCTCTATGGCTACATCATATATAGTTGCATTTGTTTTAATAGCAATCATGATGATGATTCTTCTTGGAAGTGTGAAAATTGGTCTGGTAAGTATGATTCCAAATGTGCTTCCAGTTATAATGACTATAGGATTTATGAGTATGGTTGGTATGCATCTTGATATGTTTACTATGCTTGTAGGTGCTATAGTTATTGGACTCTCTGTTGATGATACTGTTCACTACTTTCATAACTTTGCTAAGTATCACCATCAAGGTTACTCAACTAAAGAGGCAGTTGAACATACTATGCTTGGAACTGGTCGTGCACTCATTGCAACAAGTGTCGTACTTTCTCTTGGATTTTATGTTTATATGTTTGCCTCACTCTCAAATCTTATAAACTTTGGAATATTGACAGGAGGTGCAATTACAATAGCACTCGTTTCTAACATAATTTTAGGGCCTGCACTGCTGACTCTTATAACAAAAGATAAAAAATAAAATTAAGGATAAATAATGATACTTAAAATACTATTAATAGCAAGTTTAACATTAAGCTCTCTTTTTGCCATAACAGGTGAAGAGATAGCACAGAAGGTTCACGATAGAGATGATGGTGATAACTCAGTCTCAAAAATGAAAATGATACTTATAGATAAAAATGGTAAAAAGCGTATTCGTGATTTGAAGACTTTTACAAAAGACAAGGGTGAAGATAAGTTGAAATTGATGTTTTTTCTTACTCCTGCTGATGTAAAGAATACTGCATTCTTAACATATGATTATGAAGATTCTACTAAGGATGATGATCAGTGGTTATACCTTCCAGAACTTCAAAAAGTCAAACGTATCGCCTCAAGTGATAAAAGCTCTGCATTTATGGGAAGTGACTTTACTTACTCGGATATGACATCTCGAAATGTTGAGGACTACACTTATAAAGTTATGAAAGAGAAAAAAGTTGGCGGTCATATGACTTGGCAGATGCTTGTAACTCCAAAGAGCCAAAAGACTGTTGCAGAGACGGGCTACACTAAAAGTATAGTTTTTGTAAGACAAGATAACTTTGTAATTGTTCAAGCACTAAACTACATTAAAGCAGGTAAAAAACTGAAATACATGCAAGTTAAAGGTCTTAAAAAGATAGATGGAATCTGGACTGCAACAGAGATGCAAATGGTGACTAAAAAAGGTAAAAAAATGCTTCATAAAACAATTTTTAAATTTTCAGATATTAAGTATAACCAAGATTTAGATGAGTCCCTTTTTACCACTCGTACCTTAGAAAGAGGTCTATAAGAAATGCAAAAGAGAGTAGTTTTATCACTTACATTAGCCACTCTTTTAGCGGCTAGTACTCTTGTAGCTGAGGAGAGTTTAGATGCTGATTTGGGTGGGTTTGATACAGAGGAAGTGTTAAGTGAAAGTTCAAGTGATCTTGATGGCTTTGGTGATAATGACTCTAGTGATGATTTAGCTGGTTTTGGTGATAGCCAAGAGACTACAACAGAAGAAATAAGTCAAGAAATTCAAAAGGAAAGTATGTTCTCACTTAGTGGTAATATAAAGTTTAAAACATCTTATGGATACCGTGACCATGGTGTAAAAGCAAATAAAACAGATACGACAGCAGTGGATTATTCGGGTTTTAATCAGGCACAAACTTCTACATATATTCAGATAGATGGTAAGTTAAGTGATGATTGGAAAGTAAGAATCAGTGGTGATGCTTTTTATGATGGAATTTACGATATTAATGGAGCAGGTCAATATAATCAAGAGACACTCGATGCTTATCAAACGCAGTTAAGGTTTGATGATGTTTATCTTCAAGGTCGTCTCTCTCGTGATGTAGACTTAAAAGTAGGTCGTCAGATTGTTGTGTGGGGTAAGTCAGATAGCATCCGAATCACTGATGTAATCAATCCTCTTGATAACCGTCTTCCTGGTATGACAGATATCGAGGACTTAAGACTTAGTACTACAATGGCTAAACTTGACTACTACATTGGTTCTTGGAACCTCTCTGTTATGGCTATTGGTGAGAGTCGTGTTTTCATTGAAGCAGCTCCAAGAAGTGAATTTTTTCCGGTAGATAAGATTTTTCGCTCAGCTCCAGATCCATTTATTGAGCTAGAAAATCCAGAAATATCTTGGGATAATATGCAGTATGCCTTTGCCGCTAATGGTGTCTTCTCTGGCTGGGATTTATCATTTTATGGGGCAGATGTTTTTGACTCAAAATGGCATATTGAAGGAAACTTACCAAATGCAGTTCGTGCAGTTTCAAAGATTCAGATGTTAGGTAGTGCTATAAATATTGTAAGTGGCCCTTGGCTACTAAAGAGTGAAATTGCTTATGTAAATGGTATAAAATATAACTCTACACAAGATGAAAAGCAGCGCTTAGATGCTCTTTTGGGTCTTGAGTATATGGGAGTTAAAGATACAGTTCTATCTTTAGAAATTGCCAATAAACATATATTTAATTATGAGTCACAAATGTCAGGTTTACCTGCTGTGTCTATTCCACCTGTTGTTCCTGATTACACAGAAGAAGATGAGGTGCAAACTGCAATGAGAGTTACCCGTTCTTTTGAAAATGACTCTATAAACGCGACACTACTACTAAGTATGTTTGGACATAATTGGGAGTATGGTGGATTTTTTAGAGCCTCGGTTGAGTATGATGTAATGGACGCAGTTGTTGCAAATTTTGGAGTTATAGACTACCTAGATGCAGCACAGGCAGATAAAAAGCCTATGATGGGTGCCATTAGCGACAATGATAGGGTATTTGCAGATATTACGTATAGTTTTTAAGTATTGACACCTACCATATTAAGCTACAAGTTGGGTATAGAAAAACTTGTTAGCTTTTATAATTCCTTAGATATTTGTTTTAGATTACTATAAAATTTAATATTATCAAATACTTCATTTTTATTTAATTTTAGAAGTTGTTGTTTATCTTTCTCTTTAACTATGATTGTCACTTCAATATTTTGTGATTTTAATTTTATGATTAAATCTTTTAATGTGAAAATTGCTGTTAAATCTATAAAGGGGATATTGCTGATGTCAATAATAAAGCGTTTAATATTTAAAATAGAGCTTGCCTCATTTTCAAATGCCATAGTTGAACCAAAGAAAAATGCTCCATCAACTTTAAGTATTCTTGTTTTTGTATCAATATTGTAATCTAAATTTTGCGATTTATTATCAAGAACAATATTCGTCTCTTTTGTAATTCTATAAACTATAAGCAAAGAAGCTAAAACAATTCCTACTCCAACAGCTGTAATGAGGTCAATAAAAACTGTTACAAAAAATACTACAAGCATAACAGCAAGATCATTTTTTGGAGCATCTTTCCATATTGCAATAAATCTATAATCAAGTATATCAATTCCAACTTTTATTAAAATTCCAGCTAAGATAGCCATAGGTATTTTTGAAGCAATTGGTGCCAAAAATAAAACTACTAATAATAGAGTGATACTATGAATAATCCCTGATATATTGTTTGTCCCACCACTTTTAACATTAATAACTGTTCGCATAGTAGCACCTGCTCCAGGAATTGCACCAAATAATCCACAAAGAGTATTACCTATACCTTGACCTATCAACTCTTGATTTGGTTTATGTTTTGTATTTGTTATTGAATCTGCAACAATAGAAGTTAACAGAGTATCAATCATACCTAATATGGCAAGTGTAAATGCTAAGGTTAAAATCAATCTATAGTTATTGAAATCTAAACTTGGCATAATCATCTTAGGTAGAGTTGTAGGAATTTCACCTATCATAGTAATATCAAAATCAAAATATATACTAATCGGAGTTAGAATAAAAAGTGCTATTAGTGGTGTTGGAATAAGTTTAGCTATTTTTTGTGGAGTAAAAAACATTATTAGAAGTGTTAAAGTCGCTAATAGTATAGCTTGTATATTACTATTTGATATATTTAATGGTATCGTAGTTAAAATATGTATAATTGAAGCATCACTTGGAAGTCCTAAAAATGGGTTAATTTGCAGGATTATTATAATGATTCCTATTCCACTCATGAAGCCAGAAATGACAGGATATGGGATATATCTGACAAATTTTCCAATTTTAAAAATTCCAAATAGTATCTGAAATATACCAGAAAGAATAATAGTAGTTGCGATTAAATTTATATCACTATGCAAACTAACAACTGCTGATGCCATTACCACAGTCATTGGACCTGTTGGACCTGATATTTGAGTTGGTGTACCACCAAATAAAGAGGCAAAAAATCCTAAAATAATTGCTCCATAAATTCCTGCTGTTGGTCCTAACCCACTTGCTACTCCAAATGCTAAACCAAGAGGAAGTGCAATAACAGCTGCTGTTAAACCACCAAATAAATTTTTTTGTATATTCATACTTTACGAATTCTCCTAATTTTTGTATATCTAACTCTTTATTATTCACGGACATTATATACAGAAGGGGCTTAAATCTTAAAATAACAAACAGAGTAATTTTAGTCAATATAGCTAAATAAAATAAAATTGGGAAATATAAATATTTTTATCTACTATACTTAGGCATTTTTTTCTCTGTTCAATGCATGTAAAAACAAATTTTATGATACTCTTTCGCCTATGAAAGAGTACATAAGCCTTCTTAAAAGTGAACCAGTATTAAAACAGTTGTCTATTATTCAACTTATTGCCTATTTTGGTGCATGGTTCTCTAATGTGGCAATATATACACTGCTCCTTAAGATGGATGTCTCTGCGGAGATAGTTGCATTTACGGCGATGCTTCATTTTTTAGCAGGAGTTATTCAGGCTCCTTTTTCAGGTTCTATTATTGACAGTGTTAAACCAAAACTTTTAATGTTATCACTTATAAGCATTCAAGTTTTTGCGACACTCTCACTTCTTATGGTAGATACACTCTCCGATTTATGGCTACTTTATACTCTTATATTTATAAAAATGGCAGCAGCTTCATTTTACTTTACAACAGAGATGTCACTTTTACCTAAAATTCTTGATGGAAGCAAACTTCAAAAAGCAAATGAACTGCACTCAATAATCTGGTCGTTTTCTTATACTTTAGGGATGGCTCTAAGTGGTTTTGTTGTTTATATATTTGGTGTAAAATTGGCTTTCACTTTAGATGCTATTATGTTTGTTCTTGGGTTTATTCTGCTCTATAGAGTAGAGATAAAAGTAGAGCTTATAAAAACGGGTGAAAATCTTTTAGAGATGATGGGAGACACTTTTAAGTACCTCAAAAGAACTCCTCATGCAATTCATCTGATGTTAATTCATGCCTTTGTAGGTTTGACCGCGTTTGATGCGCTTGTAGCACTTATGGTAGATAAATATTACTCTTCTATAATTGCTATTTCATTAGCTCTTGGACTTCTTCATGCTTCTCGTGCAGTAGGTTTAGTGATAGGGCCTATTATATTAGGAAAGTGGACAAATAATAGAGGTATAGTATGGGTTTTTATAGCTCAGGGGTTTGCTCTGTGGCTATGGGCTGCATTTATGCATGATTTTTATCTATCACTCTTTGCAAGTGTGGTAGTTGGTCTTTTTACAACAACTCTATGGTCTTATACTTATACACTTTTACAGAAAAATATAGAGGAGAAGTATTATGGTCGTATAGTCGCTTATAACGATATGCTTTTCTTATCTTCAGCCGCGTTTACCTCCTTTATGATAGGATACTTAGCAACTGCTAAGTACTCTTTAGAGAGTATAACTCTTCTTATAGGTGTTGGTTTTATAGTCGGGGCAATTTACTTTAAGTGGCTTGTAAAGAGTCAAAATATAAAGGAAATACAATAGTGTCATTTGCAATTTTAGGTGGAGTTCTTTTAAATATAGGTGCTTATTTAACCTATAAAGGAAAGATTTACCAAGCCGTAATTATCTATATTTTTGCTGATTTATGTTGGATAGCTTTGGCTTATGAAAAAAATGATTATATGGGTGCATTTTTTATCGTTAGTGGAACAGCTTTTGGATTTTTAGCATATATAAAAATGAGCAAAGGCGAGATGAACAAGAGTTTAAATAAGGAAGAGAATTGATATACAAGTCAAAAGAGGGTGATTTAGATCTCTCTAAAATAACAAGGCTTTATCCTGCAGTTGTTGTAGATATGCAGGGTGAAGTAGCAGAGATGAGTCTTGAGTGGATAGATATGAATCAAGAGGTTTTAGAGAGTGGCAAGATAAAAGTTGTTCACTATGTTCTCGTCTTTGATTTTACTCCTCTTAATAAAGATGTAAAAGAGAGAACTACACTCACATATGAGAGTAGAGAAGAGTTAATGGATGAGATTCAGGTGGTGGCAAAATTCTTCGATTAATATCTGATGATACAAAAAAAGTCTTCTCTCTTGCCTTTCCCACAGCACTCAAAATAAATATAGAGACCCTTATAAAAGGTATCATCTCTCATCATATTTACCAAAAGAGAACTTGCTTAGAGACTAAAGTATAAAAGTTTAATCTTTTTTGTGAGATAATTTAGTAGTTACTGTTTTTATCAGTTGTAATTAAAAGGTTGTCTTGGTGCTTATAAGGTTTGTAGAGAGTGTTGGTGAAAAGAGTATAAAATCTTTCTATTCACTCTATGAAGTTCTTCATTTTACTCTTGTATGTTTTATACATATGTTTAATCCAAGGAGCTACAACCCTGCCATGAGAATGGTCTTAGTCAAGCAGATTTATTTTACTGCGGTGGGTATACTTCCTCTCTTTATTACTATGGCTGTTCTCTTTGGTTCTGTCATTATTGGAGTGGTTATTTTTGTTGCTACGGAGTACTCCTTACAAGATAAAATCGGCTCAATTATTATCACTTTTGTAGTAGATGAGTTTGCCCCATTTTTTACAGCACTTCTGATATCTCTACGTTCTGGTGCAGCAGTAAATACCGAGATAGCGGTGATGAATGTAAATAGAGAGTTAGATACTCTCAGAGCTTATAAGATAGACTTGATAGACTATCTATTTCTACCTAGAATTATAAGTGGTATGATTAGTGTAATGGCACTCTCTATTCTTTTTGCAATTATCATGCTCAGTAGTGGTTATATTTTTACTTTCTTTTATATGGGTATGGATTTTTATACCTACTCGCATCTACTTATAAATGCGATTATGGTAAATGACTTGCTTATTCTCTTTTTTAAGGGAATCTCTTTTGGAGTGGTAATTATGCTTATTCCAATATATAGTGGACTTAAGACACAAAATAGTTACAGTAATATACCAATATCTGTTTTAAATGGCATGGTGAAACTATTTGTCTATATATTTTTCATTGAGGTGGTATCATTATTAATTCAAGCAGTGTAATACTCTTCTCAAGTTATGAAGAGATGGCAAAATATTTAAAAATAGAAGAGAACTATGCTTTAGTCTCAAGTGAACTCCCTCTGATATATAATCTCAATATGTTGGAGAATATATCTCTGATTAAAGAGGTTCATGAGCATATGCCCATAGCGGATGCTCAAGAGTTAGCAATGGAGTTTTTAAAGAGAGTTTCTTTGGAAAATATAGCATATAAAAGAGTAAATGAGTGCTCTATAATAGAGATATTTTATGTGATGTATATAAGAGCTCTTATGAGTAGTGAGAGAAGAATTTTTATAGAGGTTACTCACGGTGTGGTAGATAGTTTGAGTAATATTCATAAACTTTTAGAGAGTATAGAGATGTTAAACAGAGAAAAAGAAGTGATGATTTTAGATTTACAAGAGAGAGAAATTTACTATAAGGATGGCAGATGCAATATAATAAGATTAAGTTAGCAGTTGGTATTTTTGTTATAACCTTTATCGTTGCAGCTGTAAGTGCACTCTACTTTTTACTCCAAGAAAAAGGGCTTTTTGATAAGAGGTATAGCTACTATATTCATACATCAAGTGCCCAATCTTTTAGTGTTGGAATGCCTCTGACATTTTCAGGATTTAACATAGGTATAGTCGATGATATAGCACTTAAAGATGATGGAAGTGTAAATATTAAATTCTCTGTGGCACAGGAGAATCGAAAGTGGATAAACAGAAGTATCTCTTTAATGATTATCAAACCACTTATTGGATCTCCATTTATTGAGGTGCATTCACAAGCCTCAAAAGAGCTACTGGAGCCAAACTCAACTCTTAGTATAATTGAGAGTGATGATATTAACGATATGATTTCCAAAATGGAACCAGTCGTTCAAAAAATTGTTAAGATTATAGATAGTGTTGAGACAATTACCGCCTATTTAGCAAGTGGAGACTCAGAGCTTATCAAGATACTTAGAAATCTTGATAAATTTAGTAACAGACTCGCAGAAGATGACTCTCTTCTTACAACTATTACGGGAGATGAGTCTTCAGCAGTAGAGTTTAAAAACTCACTCAATAAATTTAATAAGAGCATGAGTGATTTTAATAATATTTCAAAAAACTTAAGTAAAATTAGTGACTCCTTAGATAAAGATTTAGTGCAACCTAGTTCAGAATCGGTAAAAAACCTGAATGACATTATGAAAGATATTAAGAAGAAGTTAGAGACTATCGATGGGACTGTAAACTCGATTGGAAGTTATGATGAAGAGTTGCTTGAGGTAAAAGAGCAGGTCTCTATGGCAATAGTTAAGTCAAACCAGATTATAGATAAGGTTGACTCTCTTCTTGGAAGTGAGCAGAGTAGTGAGGTGGTCCTGCCATGATAAAGTTTATACTGTTTTTATTTATAACTATACTATTTATCTCTTGTTCTGTTAAAAAAGAGCCTAATGCTTGGCAGTATAAGAGTGCTAACTCTTTTTCAGCTTATAAAGAGCACTTTTTAAGCGATAAAACTCTCTTAGCTAAGAGTGATTTAGAGCATGCTATTTCAGATGCAAAACAGAGTGCAAACTTAACTACTTTAGCAAAAATCTATCTTGGAGAGTGTGCTCTAAATATCTCTGTAGGTATTGAAGATAGTTGTGCAGAGTACCAAGAGTTGGTGGGGCTTGTAGATGATAAAGTATTAGATGCTTACCATCATTTTATTTTAAACAGAACAACTTTAGAGGATAGAGGCTCCTTAGATGATGATTATAAAAAGCTTACAACACTTTTAGAAAAAGAGAAGTATGTTGAGGCAAACACTTATATATTTAAGATGCCAAGAGTGAGCTCAACTCTTCTAAGTGGAGCTTTAATAAGCGATAAATTAAGCAGAGAATCAAGAGAAAAACTACTTAACTTAGCATCGCATTATGGTTATAAAAAAGCTGTTCTTTTCTGGCTAAGAGAGCAAAATAAGTATGCTTTAAGTCAAGAAGAGATGCAAGTAATAGATAAAAAAATAGAACTCTTAACTAGGTAGTAGTATGAAAATTGTTCTCCTTTTTATATCACTTTTTCTTTTTACAAGTTTGCTTAAAGCAGAGGCCCTCGTTGAATATGATTATGAGTTAGATGCCTACTACTCTAATGTTTCAGCCTTTATAGACTTAGACCCAGACCAAGAAGTAACTAATGCCATAGATATGAGTGAACGCGATATATACACCTCACTATTTTTAAATACCTTCTCTCCAAATATAGTGCTATTTGAAGCCTCAGTAAACCCTATGAGTATAGTTGGTCTCTACTTTAGAGCTAATAATGAAGATCTATATACAAAGAGTAATATTCAAGATACTAATCTTATTAAAGCAGTAACAGCAGGATTTGAAGAACCTTATGCTTTCTCCTTCTTTGTGGGAAGAATGATAATTTTTCAAAATACTCCAGAGGATAGAATAGGAAAAAACCGTGCCTATATGGGTTACCTTATCAGTGTTGGTGATGCGAGTATAAAAGATAATGTATCTTATACAAATAGATGGATAAATATAGAGTATAAGTTAAAGGGCACAAGAATTAAAGATGAGGTTGATCTAGACTGGAGTTTTAGAGTTGGTGCAAAAATAAATGGCAACAGAGACTTTGTAAATACACTTTATGTAGGAGCAAGAAGAAGCAGTATAAATTATAAAAAAAGTGCCTGGTCCCTTTTAGAAAATAGTGCTTTTTCAACGATGTTATCAGTAAGTGCAGATAGCTTTGAGTTTACAGATGGTGAGATGATAGTAGAGAAAAAATGGCCACTGAGTTGGCCACAAAAGGTGAGTTTTGGCTTAGGTATTGGTTACCTCTATCATAGTAGTAAAAAATATAGAGGAGTACTCCGAGATGATGGAATAGATAATCATCAACTTATTTTCCGTCCAAATCTTAAATTTTAGTAACATTAAGATAAAATTCCATTATGAATAATCAAGAGTATATAAACGCGGTAGCCAAACTAAATCTTTATGCAAAACATTACTATGTTTTAGATGACCCAATTACAACAGATGAAGTTTATGACAAGCTTTACCATGAAGTACTCTCTTATGAAGAGAAGAATCCAAATCAACTTTTAGTTAACTCCCCAACACAGAGAGTTGGTGATACAATTCGTGATGGTTTTTCTAAAGCTTCTCACCTTTCTCGAATGTGGTCACTAGAGGATATCTTTGATAGTGAGGGTTTAGAAAAATGGTTAACTAAGACCTATAAACTAGACAAAAATATTAGCTTTTATTGTGAACCTAAGTTTGATGGAGCATCTCTAAACCTTATCTATGAAGATGGTATTTTAGTTCAGGGTATTACTCGTGGTGATGGAACTATTGGTGAGTTGATTACTGAGAATGTTAAAACGATTAAGTCTATACCTCTTACAATTGAGCATAAAAAAAGAGTAGAGATTCGTGGTGAAATAGTTATTTTTAAAGATGAGTTTGAGAAGATAAATGCAACTCGTCTAAAAAATGATGAAGCAGTTTTTGCAAACCCAAGAAATGCGGCAGCAGGAAGTCTGCGTCAACTTGACTCTAGTGTTACAGCTTCAAGAAACTTAGTCTTTTTACCTTATGGTGTTGGGGAAAATGAGCTTGAACATAAACTCCTTCATGAAAAAATGGAGTATATTTATGAGCTTGGATTTAGAAAACCACCAGAGAGAGCAGTCTGCAGAGATGCTAAAGAGATAGAAGCTATTTATAAGCGGATGGTAAGAGATAGAGACTCTTACTCTATGATGCTTGATGGAATGGTAATTAAAGTAGATGAAATAGCCTCTCAAATAGATATGGGACACACTGTAAAGGTACCGCGTTTTGCCGTAGCCTATAAGTTTGCTGCGGTTGAGAAAATCACTACAGTTAAAGAGATAGTCTTACAAGTTGGAAGAACTGGTGCTGTAACACCTGTAGCGATAGTAGAACCTACAAATATAGATGGGGTAGTAGTTGAGCGTGCAACTCTGCATAACTTTGATGAGATAGATAGAAAAGATATTCGTATAAATGATAAGGTGATAATCTTACGAAGTGGTGATGTTATTCCAAAAATTATTAAGGTTTTAACTCATGAACGCGGGGGTAATGAAATTGCAGTCACTCGCCCAACTAAGTGTCCTGTCTGTTCGAGTGAGCTTTTAGATGAGGGTGTACTCCTTAAGTGTCAAAACTTAGAGTGTGCAGCTAGAGTTGTTAATGCCATTATGTACTTTGCTTCAAAACCTTGTCTCAATATTGATGGTTTAGGGATTAAAATAGTCGAGGCACTCTTTAACTCAGGACTTGTAAAAAGTGTAGTAGATTTGTTTGATTTAACACTTGAAAAGCTTTTAGAACTAGAGGGCTTTAAGGAGAAAAAATCTCAAAATCTACTTGATTCGATTCAAAATGCTAAAGGAAGTGACTACTGGCGTTTTATAAACTCTTTAGGAATTGAGCATGTTGGAGAAGTCGCTTCAAAAACTTTAGCAGATAGTTTTGGTTTTAAGTTTGTAAATGCTACAAAAGAGCAGATTATAGAGTGTGAGGGAATAGGCGAAGAGATGGCTGAGTCGGTGCTTGAGTTTGTACGAGTAAATCGTGAAACTATAGCGAAGCTTCAAGAGCTGTTAGAACCAAAAGAACCAGTAAAACGTGAAGAGGCACAAGAGAATCCTTTTAAAGCAAAAACGGTTGTGCTTACTGGAACGATGAGTGAGAGTCGTGGAGCTATAAAAGAGATTTTAGAGTCTCTTGGTGCAAAAGTAAGTGGAAGTGTGAGTAAAAAAACTGACTTTTTAATTTACGGTGAAGATGCTGGAAGTAAGTATGATAAGGCTGAGAAATTGGGTGTTAAAACTTTGAGTGAGAGTGAGATGAGGGAGATGCTTTGATTAAAATATTTTTAGCTCTCTTTTTTGTATTTTTTGTATCGCTTTATGCTCAAGACTCTAGCGAGGAGATACAGACAAAAGAGCTTGAAAAAACCATTCAAGTTAAAGAGTTTATCGCCGTTAGTGAGGTGTCTGAAAAATCGGTAGAGACACTAGAGGTGCTCAAAGAGATATCTGAAGCTATTAAACCAACAGAAAAGATTAGTGAAATACATGAGTCAATACCCTCTTATCTAAGTTCAATTGATCATATTTTAAATGACTCACAGTATCAGAATCTAGAAGCATTAAATATACGTAAGTTGCAGAAGTTGCAGAGTGAATTGCTTATTTATATTGCAAGTTTAAATGAGTGGAAAAATATTTTAAAATTAAAAATCGAGATTTACAATGAAAATCGTACCCTCCTAAAGAAATCAGCTGAATTGTGGGATGAAACGAAGCTAAACGCGGTGAAAGAAAATGCTCCTCAAGCGATACAAGAGCAAATACTTTCAATTATTTCACATTTAAAAGAGCTTGAAGATGTAAGTAAAAAAAACTATGATAACACTTTAACTGACTTAAACTCTATAACAACAAAAATAGTGAAAATTGATAATATGACAGACTCCTTGAAAAAGGCTGAAATGAAATCTTCAAACGATATTTTTAGCCAAAATAGTCTTCCACTTTTTGATTTTTTCTCTACTCAATCTCTATCACCTGTTAATTTTGTACTCGGTGTGAAAAGTAGTTTTATTGAGCGATATAAAGAGTCTATAAACTATTTTCAAACAAAATTGAGCCGCTGGTACCTCTTTTTAATACTAAGTATACTTATTATACTTTTAGTGGCATATTTTAACTATTTACATAGTAAAAAGAGACTTTTTGTTAAAGAGTCCTCTTTGCATAAAAAAGATTTCTATTTTATGAGAATGCCAATAGCCACTATAGTGATACTTGTTGCCTTAGCCGTAGTGATTATTTTTCCAGATTATCCTGCATCTGTTATGCAGTATTTACTACTATTTCTAATCTTACCTGTTGCAAGAATTATTCAAACTTTTATTCAAAAAGAGCAAAGAAAATTTCTATATATCTTTTTAGCACTTTATGCTCTTAATATTTTTGATAGTAATGCAGTTACTAATAGTTTTGAAGCTAGGCTATTTAGTCTAACATTAAGTTTGGGTTTACTCTATTTTATCTTAGTACTTATTCAAAAGTCACTTTTAGAGAGTGCTGTTAATAAGTATATTAAACCTTTTGCATCCAAGCTCTTTATCCTTTTTACAGCTCTTCTCACTATCGCTATACTCTCTAATATATATGGAGGAGTACTCCTATCTTCTCGAATCTTAAATGGTGTTTTTATTACAATATACTCGGCTTTAATCTTTTACACTATCTATATAGTTTTGAGTGGATATATTATAATTATCTTTAGAAGAAGAGTTGATACTACATCAAATGTAATGGAACTCTATTCCCAAAAAATAGAGCATACAACTATTGTAATTATTAAAATAGTTATGTTCCTTTGGTGGATAAAGGTTGTTTTAGAAACACTCTCTTTATACCCTTTTGTCTTAGAGTATAACGATATGTTTATGGAACTCTCTTGGAAAATATCTTCAACGGTTATAACAGTCAAGGCAATAGTAAATTTTATAGCAATAGTGATTGGGACTTGGATGGTCTCTAAGCTTGTTATTACAGTTTTAAATGTTGAAGTGTTTGCAAGATTTAGTTTTCCTCGTGGTGTGCCTACAGCCATCACAACAACACTTAACTATATAATTGTTATTAGTGGAACAATCATAGCCTTATCTTCTTTAGGAGTGACACCAGAGCAGTTTACTCTTGTCTTTGGAGCACTTGGTGTAGGTATTGGTTTTGGTCTTCGTAATATCATCGCAAACTTTGTCTCTGGAATTATTATGGTTTTTGAGAGACCAGTTCAGATAGGTGATACGATAGAGGTCAATAGTACTTTAGGTTCAGTCCAAAGTATAGGGGCAAGATCAACTACAATTAAAACCTTTGATGGTTCAGAAGTTATCATACCAAACGCGGATTTTATAGCTAAAGATATTACAAACTGGACACTCTCTGATGAGTATAGACGTAAACTTGTTGTTTTCAAGGTGGACTATGATAGTGATGTTGAGGAAGTTCTCTCTATTATGCATGATGTTGCTGTATCTCATAAAGATGTATTAAAAGACCCAGAACCACTTGCAACATTTAAAGGATTTGGTGAAAATTATTTAGAATTTAAACTCTATTTTTGGTTAACTGATAATTTAATAGTCGCTCCTAGTGAAGTCTCCATAGGAATATATAAGGCATTAAAAGAAGCAGGTATTAAAATGCCTATGCCAAAACAAGAGACATATCTCAAAAAGGTAGAAGAATGAGATTAGATAACTATTTGGTAGAAAATTCTTTATCAGGAAGTAGAAATAAGGCTCAAGAGATTATAAAAAATGGCTTAGTAAGTGTAAATGCCAAGCTGGTTAAAAAGAGTTCCTTTAAAGTTTCAGATGAAGATGAAGTGAGTGTAGAGAATCATAAGCAGTATGTATCGCGTTCAGCAAATAAACTAGCACTTTTTTTAGAGGAGTTAGTATTAGATGTAAAAGATAGAGTAGCACTCGATATCGGCTCTTCAACTGGTGGTTTCACACAGGTACTACTTGAGAATGGTGTTAAAGAGGTAAGTGCTGTTGATGTAGGTAAGAATCAACTCCATAGAACTATAAAAGAGGATGACCGTGTTTACTCCTTTGAGTCTTGCGATATACGAAAGTTTCAAAGTGAGAAGAAGTTTGACTTAGTTGTAAGTGATGTTTCGTTCATTTCACTTCTTTATATACTTGATGATGTTGACAGACTCGCATCATCTGATATAATTCTGCTCTTCAAACCACAGTTTGAAGTTGGTCGTGAAGCTAAACGCGATAATCATGGTGTTGTTTTGGATGAAAAAGCCATAGAAAACGCGATGAGTAAATTTGAAAAAGCTTGTGAAGAGAAAGGGTGGAAATTAACTGTGAAATCTCCATCGAAATTGACTGGAAAAGAGGGTAATCTTGAGTATTGCTACTACTATGAAAAATAGCACAGCCATAGCCATAGGTGGCTTTGATGGAATGCATATAGGACATCAACATCTCTTTGCAGAGTTGGGTGAAAAAGGTACTATAGTTGTTATAGAGACAGGTTATGCAAATCTTACTCCAAAGTGTGAACGTGAAAACTTCTCACACTATCCAATCTTATATTTGGAACTAGATGAGATTCGTCATCTTGATGGGATTGGCTTTGTAAATCTACTCAAAGAAAAGTTCTCTTCTTTGAGAAAAATTGTTGTTGGTTATGATTTTCATTTTGGAAAAAACCGCAAATACTCTTTTGATGATCTTAAAGATATTTTTGATGGTGAAGTTGTGATTATAGAAGAGGTGACTCATCATAAAGATTCTGTACATTCCCATAAAATACGTGCAAAACTTCAGATAGGTGATATTAAAGGTGCTAATGCCTTTTTAGGTCACAATTACACTATCCGTGGAGCACATATAAGTGGACAGGGGCTAGGAAAAAAAGAGTTAGTTGCAACTATAAATATAGAGAGCGAAGGTTTTTTAATTCCCAAAGAGGGTGTTTATGCGACACTTACTCGTATAGATGATGAAGAACATTATCATCCATCTGTCTCTTTTATTGGGCATAGGGTGACAACTGATGGCTCATTTGCAATAGAGTCTCATATACTTGATGGTGAAGTTATCTGTAACTCAAAAGCGGCTATAAGTTTTGTAGCATTTATAAGAAATAATGAGAAGTTTGACTCACTAGATGAGTTGAAAACAGCAATTAAAAAAGATATTGCGATTGCTAGTAGAGAGCTTAAACTCCTACAACTATAAAGAGAGAAAAGATGTCAAGAGATTATGAGTTAAACAGAGAGTATTTACAAAACGGTGAGACAATAGATTTTGATTTTGAGCAGAATGAGAAAGACTTTATTGTTGATGAGCTTCCTCATACAGAGTTTAAAGGCAAAGGAAACTTTCTTATTTTAAGAGTGCAAAAAATTGAGATGACAACTTGGGATATGATCGCAGAGTTTGCAAAGTTTTTGAATATCCCCGCTGAGAAGGTTGGTTATGCAGGTCTTAAAGATAAGCATGCAACGACAACACAGTATATTTCAGTAGAAGCAAAATACGAAAATGCACTTAAAAAGTTTAAAAATAAGCAGATAAAAATACTTAAGAGAGTTCGTCATAATCACTCTATTCGTATGGGTGATTTAGCAGGAAATAGATTTCAAATTAATCTTTACGGAGTTGAGCCAATAGAGGCTGGCCGCATAGAAAAACTTGCAACTAAAAGTGCAAAATCTGGCTTGCCAAACTACTTCGGATATCAACGTTTTGGTCGTGATGGAGACTCTATAGAGCAGGCTAAAAGTATGATAGCAGGGGATATTCATATAGAGGACTCTAAAGTTAAAAAGTTCCTAATCTCTATCTATCAGAGTCAATTTTTCAATGAGTGGCTCAAAGAGAGAGTACTTTTTTCTCGCGAAAATAACAAGGGAGTTTATAAACTTTTAGAGGGTGATATCTATCAAACTCCTGAGGGGAAAATCTTTACGCCAAAAAAGATACCTCTTGAGGATTTTAAAGATGCAAAAGTGATGCCTACAGGACTTCTTTGTGGTCGTGACGTTTATCGTGCCCGTGGTGAAGCTCGAAAGATAGAAGAGAAGTATGATGATGGATTTTTGTATGATAAAGGGCTTCGCCGTCCTGCTATTATCTTTCCTAAAGAGATAGTCTGTAAGTACAACAAAGATTTTGCAAAGTTCACTTTAGAGTTTTCACTGCCAAAAGGTTCTTATGCGACTGTTTTTCTTGAAAATGTAGCAAATCGAAATCTAAAAGCGAAGAAAATTAAGAAAAAAAGATAGATGTAATAATCTTTTAATGCAAGTTTGAATATAATCTCGTAATTTATTTTAGACAGGGAGCTTTTCTATGCCAGAATTGTTTACATTTTTCGGAATCATCTCACATGATAAGATGTTTATCTACGTTACACACATGTTGTTATCAGCAGGTCTTGCTTTACTACTAGTAAAAATGGCAATGTCAAACTTACAGTTAGTTCCTAAGGGTGCTCAAAATGTTATGGAAGCATACATTAACGGTGTTTTACAGATGGGTACAGATGTTATGGGTAAAGAGAATGCTCGTAAATATATCCCTTTAGTTGCTACTATTGGTCTTTTTGTTGGTATTGCTAACTTAATCGGTGTTATTCCAGGTTTTGAAGCTCCAACTGCATTCTTAGAGATGCCTCTTACTTTAGCTTTAGCTGTATTTGTTTACTACAATTATGTTGGTATTAAAGAACAGGGTGTTGTTAAGTATTTCAAACACTTTTTAGGTCCAGTTTGGTGGTTATACTGGTTAATGTTCCCTATTGAGATTGTTTCTCACTTCTCAAGACTTGTATCTTTATCTTTCCGTTTATTTGGAAATGTAAAAGGTGATGATATGTTCTTAATGGTAATTTTAATGCTTGCTCCTTGGTTACTACCAATGATTCCATTTGCACTACTTACTTTTATGGCATTTCTTCAAGCATTTATCTTTATGATGCTTACAACTGTTTATATCGGTTCAGCAGTAGCAGTAGAAGACCACTAGGTCACTCTTTAAATGCAAAAAGATATTTATGAGAGAATCATAAGCTTTTTGCTTGGAGCATCATGGGCAATTGTCCTTTTTGGTGCTCTTCTAACTTTTAAAACCTTTGTCTCTCTTGGCTTAGGACTTTCACTCTTTTTTACTATTGTTTATATTATAGCCTCTCTCTTTATGATTTTGGCCCTTGACGCATTTATGGTTAATAAACAGCGTTTAGTAGAATCAAAAAAACAGACAAAACTTCTAGAAAAAATCTACTCTAAGCATACATAATTTTTAATTAGCGTATACTAACTGCATGCAAAAAGAAAACTATACAATTTTATATATTGAAGATGAAGATGGGACCAGAGTAAATATTGTTAAATCTCTTCGTTTAAAATATAACTTAGTACTCGAAGCCAAAGATGGTTTAGAGGGTTATAGACTTTATAAAGAATATAATGTTGATTTAATCATAACAGACCTCCTTATGCCAAATATGGATGGAATGGAGTTTCTTAAAAAGATTAGGCAAGAGGGTAGTGAGATACCGGCAATAATTATGAGTGCTTATTCTGATCAAAAGAAATTGTCAGAAGCTACTGAGTTGAATATAGTAGAGTATGTTATAAAGCCAATAAGTAGAGCCAAATTAAAAGAGGTCCTGATATTAGGTCTTTCTAATGTTAAAGTAAAATAATTGTTTTATTTTTTAAGACTGTTTTTTTTATTTCTATTAACTTTTAATCTGAGTGCAAATAGTGAAAATTTAGAAAAATTAAAACTCCAACTACAGTGGAAACATCAGTTTGAATTTGCAGGTTTTTATGCCGCAAAAGAGAAGGGTTTTTATAAAGATGTTGGATTAGATGTTGAGCTTATTGAGTTTAAAAAAAATATAGATATTACAGATGAAGTACTGAATTCAAATGCAGATTATGGTCTTTCATACTCTTCAATTATTGCTGATTATATGAATGGGAAACCTATCATAATGGTTGCCAATTTTTTTAAACAATCTCCTCTAGTTTTAATAACTCAAAAAAATATCAAGACACTCGCTGATCTGAAAAATAAGAAAGTTATGGGACTTTCCAACTCTATTCATAATATTACTCTTTTTGGTATGCTTAATAAATTTCATATTAAAAGCTCAGATATTATTAATATTCCAACAACTTTTAATATAGATGACTTTGTAAATAAAAAAGTTGATGCTATGAGTGCTTTTACTACAAATGAAATTTATGAATTAGATAAAAAAGGTGTGAAGTATAATCTATTTGATCCAGTAGTCTATGGTGCTAAATATTATGATGTAAATCTATTTACAACTTTTGAAGAGTCAGTAAATAACCCTAAAAGAGTTCAAAGAATGAAAGATGCTTCTATTCGTGGCTGGGAGTATGCGCTAAATAATAAAGAGGAAATTGTTGACTTAATCTTAAAAAAGTATAACTCTCAAAATAAAACAAAAGAATCACTTCTATTTGAGGCCGAGCAGATAGAAAATATTATACTTCCTCATGTATATGATATTGGAATTATAGATAAAGATAGAGTTCAGACAATATCTGATAATTTTATGGAAGCAGGTTTTATCAATAATAGTAATCCTAGAAGAGTAGATAATTTTATATTTGAAGATAAAAACAATCCTCTCTCTCTATCTAAAAAAGAGCAAAAGTTTATTTTAAATCACCCAACAATTGTACTTGGTACAGACAAAAAATGGGAGCCTTATGTATTAGTCTCTGATGATGGCGAAGTGAGTGGATATGATGCAGAAGTACTCTCCTTAATAAGTGAGTTAAGTGGGCTCAATTTTGAGTTAAAAGCAGGCAAGTGGGCTCAGATGCAGATTGAAGCACAAGAGGGAGTTATAGATGGACTTAGTACTGGAGGCGTACATAAGGAGAGAAAGAAATACTTAAATTTTTCAAATATATATATAACTATGAAAAAAACAATTGTTACAACTATCGAAAATCCTGAAAATATTCATAGTATAGAAGATTTAAAAGGTAAAATTATAGCTATACATAAGAGCAACTTAGTAGATGAAAAGATAGCTAAAAAGATGAAAGACTCTAAGATAATACGACTAGATAACCAAGAAGATGTATTTAATTATATACTAACAGGGAAGGCTTCTGCTACTTTTGGAAATGGTACTACATTATATTTGGCAAATAAAATAGGATTTCCTTATTTTAAGCATACAGCTAATCTGGATGAGACACTTAAACTTGCTTTTGGTATAAGAAAAGATTGGCCTGAGGCTATTAGCATTATTAATAAATCTTTAAATGCCATAGGTGAGAATAAACTTTTAGAGATTAAAAGAAAATGGTTCTATTTAGAAAATAAAAAAGAGTTTGATTACCTACTTTTTGCAAAGTTTACAGGCATATTGATATTTATAGTTTTAGTATTTTTATATAGACAATATAATATTAAAAAATTAAATATTGAATTGAAAAAAAGAGTTGAAGAGGAACTCAAAAAATCTAGAGATAAAGATAAAATGATTTTTCATCAGAGTAAACTTATTTCGATGGGTGAGATGATAGAAAATATAGCACATCAGTGGAGACAACCTCTCTCTCAGATAAACTCAGCAGTCTTACTGATTGATGATACTCTTTTACAGAGTGGTATTAAAGAGAATTTAGTAGAGGAAAAATTATCTGAGATAGAATCTTTAACGGAGTATATGTCTAAAACTATAGATGATTTTAAAAACTTTTATGCCCAAGATAAAATTTCTGAGATATTTTCACTACAGGATATAATAAAAGAATCAATTTCAATTCTAGGCGAAACATTTAAGTCTAATAGTATTGTGCTTGATACCTTTTTAGAGGATGATTATCTGTGTTATGGTTATCCAAGTGAACTCAAACAGGTACTTGTAGTAATTTTAAATAATGCACAAGATGTCTTAATAAGCAGAGAGATTAAAAAATCAAAAATTAATATAAAACTGGAGAAAACCTCAAATTATTACTCTATATTGATAAGTGACAATGCAGGTGGAATTGGTAGTGAGATTCTAGATAAAGTATTTGATCCTTACTTTACGACGAAACATAAAACACAGGGAACTGGACTTGGGCTTTATATTTCTAAAATGATTATTGAAGAGTCTTTAAATGGGGAGTTAAATGTGCTTAATAATAAAGATGGTGCTTGTTTTAATATAAAATTAAAAATAATAAAGGATAAAAATTTATGCTGAGAAAAATTATGATGGTTACACTTTTTATGAGCTCTCTTGTTGCACAAGAAGCTACGGAGGAGCAGCTTAATAGTATCTATCAAGAAGCTATGCTCTTTGTATTAATTTTTGGTATTATGGGAATCGTTTCATATATCTACTCAACTAAACATGCAAAAGAGTATGCTCCAGTTAATACTTCAGAGGATATAGCACTAAAAGTAGAGTCTAACTCGGAGAGAAGAATTTCTAAACTCCTAGAGATGTATAGGAATGACCTACTGACTCAAGAGGAGTATAAGGTTCTACTTCAGTACCATAAAAGTCAAGACTCCTAGAAATGATAGTTCAATGCTATGTTAAAGTTTTGAACTTTATCAATGGGTGCAAGAGAGTTTTTTTTAGCAAAATAACTATTTGCATACTCAATCATAAAGTTCAGAGTTTGACTTGACTTTACCTTGAGGCTAATGGCTGGAACCATCTTATCTTGTATATCTATAGTATTAAATCCAAGTCTGAATGAATCTTTAGCACAGAGCATTTGTGAGGCTAAAAATATAGCAAAGATTAGGGTGAACTTTTTCATAATTTACTCCTTATAAGCACACTAGTGTTATATGAAAACTATGATAGATAAAGAAAATGCGGACATAAATACACAGGTAGTCTGGCGATCTTTACTACAAAGACCCATAACTTTCCGAACTTGCTTCACAACAAGGTAGGCTTTTTCTAATATTTATCAATACATTATTATACCTAAATTATAAGCTAAAAGCAATTTGAGATTCTTCTATGTACTTTTAAAGCTAAAATTAGATAAAATAGATAATCTATTATTCTTAATGTAAGGAAATCTATGTTTGAAGTAGTTATCGGTCTTGAAGTCCATGTACAACTAAATACAAAAACTAAACTTTTTTGCTCATGCCCAACGAGTTTTAATCATAAACAAAATGTAAATACCTGTCCGACTTGTTTAGCACTTCCTGGTGCTCTTCCTGTACTTAATCAAGAAGTTTTACAAAAGGCAACGATGCTTGGAACAGCAATTGGAGCTACTGTAAATCGTACTTCTTATTTTGATAGAAAATCATACTTCTATCCAGATAGCCCTACTGCTTATCAAATTACTCAGTTTTATACTCCTGTTATTCAAAACGGAAGTTTAGACATTGACCTTGAAGATGGTTCTAAAAAAACTATCCGTGTTGGATTTGCTCATATTGAAGCAGATGCTGGAAAGAATATTCATGATGGTGATATCTCTAAAGTTGATCTAAATCGTGCAGGAACACCGCTTTTAGAAATCGTAACACAACCAGATATGAGAAGCTCTGAAGAGGCTATTTTGTATCTTAAAAAACTCCACTCCATCATCCGTTATCTAGACATAGGTGATGCAAATATGCAAGAGGGTTCATTCCGTGTTGATGTAAATGTTTCTATTAGACCTAAAGGTGATGAAAAGCTTTATACTCGTGTTGAGATTAAAAATATCAACTCATTTAAGTTTATTGAAAAAGCTATTGAAGTAGAAGTTAGACGTCAGAGTGAAGCTTGGGAAGATGGTTTTTATGATGATGAAATATGTCAAGAGACCCGTCTTTATGATCAGGAGAAAAATGAAACTCGTTCTATGCGTGGAAAAGAGGAAGCGGCAGATTATCGTTACTTTCCAGAGCCAGACCTACTAAAAGCTGTGATAACTGATGAGATGTTTGAGAAGTACTCAGTGATTCCTGAGCTTCCAGATGCTAAACGCGATAGATTTATAAAAGAGTTTGGACTTAATGAATATAATGCAGGAGTTATTACATCTGTGATTGAGATGGCACATTTTTTTGAGACTATGATGGAGAAAAAAGGAGTGAGTGCTAAAACGGCTACATCACTTCTTACAGTCGAACTTCTAGCTCGTTTAAAAGGTGAGCTAAATATCACTAATTCTCCAGTTAATGCAGATAAGTTAGGAAATCTAGCACAAAGAATAGATGATAAAACTATTTCAGGAAAAGCCGCTAAAGAGGTACTTGACTACTTAATGGACAACGAGAGTGATGTTGATATTGTCATTGAAAAACTAGGTCTTAAACAGATGACGGATACAGGTGCTATAGAGAGTATGTGTGACGAAATTATTACTGCTAATCCTGATAAAGTGACTCAGTATAAAGGTGGAAAAGATAAACTTTTTGGATTTTTTGTTGGGCAAGTTATGAAGGCTTCAAAAGGAAGTGCAAATCCACAAGCGGTAAATGAAATTTTAAAAGCTAAATTAGGATAAGA
>Ga0256826_1000041_pt1 | contig 55810 bp, 50 predicted proteins | sample CV79metaG_FD_185975 | JGI IMG/M metagenome (GOLD analysis project Ga0256826, IMG submission 185975) | Hydrothermal vent microbial communities from East Pacific Rise, Pacific Ocean - CV79 | ecosystem: Environmental > Aquatic > Marine > Hydrothermal vents | place: Pacific Ocean: East Pacific Rise...
AAATTACAAATTTATCTCTAGATTTGTAATAATAACTTTTAGTTTTTCATAAGAAGTTACTATTTTAGATTCCAAGGCAAAGATTAGATTTTTTTCAATTTCATCTCTTTTTTGTTGAATTTGTGAATTATGCTCTTTTTCATTGTAGCCTTTTGTTGAAGTTATCTCTAACTTTTTTCTCAACATTTTAGCAATCATAATAAATCGACCTTCGCTATTTCCACTTTCTGACGGAATATATTTGTCGATAGCAATATTCAATTTTTTGAAACTTTCTCCGCCATTATCTCGATGAGTTAAAATATTTGAGTGAATAAAAACATCATACATTTCATATTTCAAATCAACATCTAAGAAAGTAGCCAAATCCAATAAAATATATAGATTTGCCCAAACTCCACGATTTTCAGGTTTTCCACCTCTTTGAGATTTGATTACAGATTGAAACTCTTTAGATTTTAGAATCTCGCTATATAAAATCCGACCTTTTATATCTTTGGGAAAGTTCTTTAAAGTTTCTCCAAAATCCAAACTGGGAATTTCCCAGTTTGGAATTTCATCGCTAAATAGGGAGTTCTCTCGCCAGTCATGAATTTGTAAGTTTGATTTTTTAAGATGTTCGACATTAACTTTAATGATAAATTCCCAAGTTGATTCTTTTCTTAACCAATCTTCTAAATTTACATTTTTCAAACCTTTTTTAGCTCTGTACCGATTACCAATTTCAAGAACATCGTTTAATTTTCCAATTTCTGTTTTATGTCCGATAAGAACTTGACCATCTCCAATTTGAATAGTCATCATCTGATTTGTTTTGAGTTTTTTATCTTTTTCTGTCATAATTCCTATGAACCTTTTTTAGTTTTTTTTTGCAACGAAATTATATCAAAAGGTTCAACTTCAAAAATTACAAATTTATCTCTAGATTTTCAATAATATCTTTTATTTTTTCATAAGAAGTTACTATTTTAGATTCCAAAGCAAAGATAAGATTTTTTTCAATTTCATCTCGTTTTTGTTGAATTTGTGAATTATGCTCTTTTTGGTTATAGCCTTTTGTTGAAGTTATCTCTAACTTTTTTCTCAACATCTTAGCAATCATAATAAATCGACCTTCGCTATTTCCACTTTCTGACGGAATATATTTGTCGATAGCAATATTCAGTTTCTTGAAACTCTCTCCGCCATTATCTCGATGAGTTAAAATTTGAGATTTGATAAAAACATCATAGATTGCAACTTCCAAATCTTTATCAAGCATTGAAGCAATTTTTAGCAAAATATAGAGTTCTGCCCAAGTTCCACCATTTCGACCTCGTCTTGACTTAATCAGGTTTGGGAATTTTTTCATCAGTTCAGAGTATTGAACTTCACCTTTTACAGTTTTGTATCTCTTTAATTCTGAATAATCAGAATATATAGCTACTCTATTTTCTGATTCATTCTCAGACAAAGTATCGCTAAATAGGTGCTTTTCTAAAACCTCGGATTCCGAGGAATTAATGCTTTTGAATCTTAATGTATCCAAAGCAATTACAAATTCCCAAAAATCTTGTCTTCTAAGGATTTTATCCAATAGAATAAATTCTAAACCCTTGGCTTTTCTAACTGCATTTCCAATATCGATAACTTGAGAAACTTTTCCCATTTCTGTTTTGTGTCCGATTTCGATTATTCCAAAGTTTGGAATTTCAACTTTCATCATCTGATTTGTTTTGAGTTTTTTATCTTTTTCTGTCATAATTCCTATGAACCTTTTTATGATTTTTTTTAGCGATAGAATTATATCAAAAGGTTCAACTTCAAAAATTACAAATTTATCTCTAGATTTTCAATAATATCTTTTATTTTTTCATAAGAAGTTACTATTTTAGATTCCAAAGCAAAGATAAGATTTTTTTCAATTTCATCTCGTTTTTGTTGAATTTGTGAATTATGCTCTTTTTCGTTATAGCCTTTTGTTGAAGTTATCTCTAACTTTTTTCTCAACATCTTAGCAATCATAATAAATCGACCTTCGCTATTTCCACTTTCTGACGGAATATATTTATCGATAGCAATATTCAATTTTTTGAAACTCTCTCCGCCATTATCTTGATGAGTTAAAATTTGAGATTTGATAAAAACATCATAGATTGCAATTTCCAAATCTTTGTCAAGCATCGAAGCAATTTTTAGCAAAATATAGAGTTCTGCCCAAGTTCCACCATTTCGACCTCGACTTGATTTAATTAGGTTTGGAAATTTTTTCATCAGTTCAGAGTAGTTAATTTTACCAAAAAGGTCTCAAGTATTTATCTAAATAGTTGCACTAAATAATAATATTATAGAAGTAATTCTATATTTAACTTAAAAATAAGTTAAATACTATTTTGTGATATAATTTTTAGAAAAAAGAGGATTAAAAAATAAAAACTTCTAAACTAATTTTAAGAAATATGCCAAAAATTAAAAAGAGAGGTTGGGTGTTTTCTCTAATTTGGAAAGTTTTTAAACTTTCTAAAGTTAAAGATATTTCAGAAATTTGGGAAAATTATCGAAAATTAAAATTGAATAATTTTCAAATCAGAAAACAGAAACAATTTATAAAAGATAAACAAGTTTTAACAAAATTTTTCTATCCAAATATGCTAAATCGAAAGAAAGAGCAGGAAATATTTAACAAAGCATTTCAAATAAGATTAATAAAAAATTATATTTCAGAGATTATTTATTTAAATATTAATATATACAAAGATTTTTCAAAAAATGATTTGATAAAAGAGTTAGCCTCAAAAATCCAAAACAAATATTTAACTCAAAAAGATGTAGAGTATGCAATTGTCGAGGTTTGGACAACTTATCAAAATAAAATAGATTTAATTAATAAAAATGTTATTTTCAAAATCCAAAAGCAAATTATTAAGAAATATTATAAAAGAGATAGTGGAGATAACAAAAAAGGTGATTTACGAACCTATGAAATAAAATTTAAATCTACAAAATTATCAAAAGTTATGAGTTTTCTAAGTCGTTACGGATATGTTGGAATTCAAAAATATATTGCTGAAAATTTAGAAAAATATGATTTAAAAAAGCAGGTTTTTTATAAGGATGTTTTATATTTCTTAGAAAAATTTAGCGAAAAAAGATTGCTGAAATTAGCAATTCAGAAAAGACAAAAAAGTTTTATTAAATTTAATAAAAATAAACATATTTTTGACTCATTATCTTTTACGACTCAAAGCAGAATTAAAACAAATATTGTAAATAAAAATAAGAGAAAAAATAGCAAAATTGACGGTTTTATCTCCGTTGGCGGATATAAAAAAGATGAAAAAACTACAAAAAATGGAGTTTCAAAAAAATATCAGATTGATATTCCTACAAAAATCGACCAAAATTACCACCTGAATTTTAAAAATTACAGTAAAGTTTATACTGTTCAATTTGATGAAAACAGATTTAAAAGAGTAAATCTCACAATTGAAGTTCAGAAAAAAATTCCAATCGCTAATATTTCAGAAGATGAGATTTTGGGAGTTGATATAAATATAAAAAATAATCTTTTTGCAACTTCTGATAAAAATATCGAAATTGATTACGACCGAAAAATGCTAAATGATTATGTAAAATTTCTGAAAAAATTAGATAATCGAGGAAAAGATGAAAATGGAAAAACTAAGAAATTAGGCAAAAAAAGAAATAAAATCTATCAAAAATGGCAAGTTCGCATTCAAAATATGATAATTGAAAAAATTGTTGAACTTGTAAAAAGTGCCAAAAAACGGGGATATTCTCATTTGGTTTTAGAAGATTTGGAACTTTTAGGAAAACTAAGAAGTGATAATTTGGAGTTTTCTATAAATAATGGTCGGCTAATTCGTTTGCTGAATTTATCTTCAATCAAAAATAGAATAATAAATATAGCTTATAAATATGAAATAAATATCTCATTTATTCACCCAGAATATACAAGTCAAACCTGTAATAAATGTGGTTGTATTTCTCGAAAAAATAGACAAACTCAAGAAAATTTTAGATGTATTAAATGTGATTTTTCAGAAAATGCTGATTTTAATTCGGCAGTAAATATAAAAAATAGAGTTCTTTTAGATGTTCTAAAAGATAAGCTTTTAACAATTAATAATTTTTCAGAATTCAGAAATAAGAATCTCAAAAAAGAGATAATTAAATCTACTCTTGAAAATTATTACAGGGTTGCTTGACCGTATTTTACGGTTTTAACCTGCAAATATTTATTTTGTGCAGGTTTTAGTGACTCTTGATTTAATCAGGTTTGGGAATTTTTTCATCAGTTCAGAGTAGTTTATTTGACCCATTAAATCTTTATGCTTAAGTAGTTCATTATATTTAGATGAAAGAATGGTTGTGTCATTATCTATCAAAAGCTCGGTAAATTCGCTGTTTGTAAAATCTCATGATTCAGGATATTTAAAATCTTTATTCCAAAGAGTGTTTCGAGCAATAACAAATTCCCAAAAATCTTGTTTTCTAAGAACTTCCCTTAACTCTATTTCTCTCAAACCTTTTAACTTTCTTCTACTATTTCCCATATCGATAACTTGAGAAACTTTTCCCATTTCTGTTTTGTGTCCGATTTCGATTATTCCAAAGTTTGGAATTTCAACTTTCATCATCTGATTTGTTTTGAGTTTTTTATCTTTTTCTGTCATAATTCCTATGAACCTTTTTTTGGATTTTTTTTCACAAATCAAATTATATCAAAAGGTTCAACTTCAACAAGTTTTTATAAATTATATATTTACATATTGTGAATTTAAAGCTATTTAATATCATATTTGACTTGACAAATCATTTTTTTTTTTTATAATATGAAAATTCAAATTTTTTGAGTTAATTTAAAAGAAAGGAACAACAAAATGAAAAAGATTATTTTCGGATTAATTGCATTAGCTATTAGTGCTAGTGCATTAAATGCTAAAACTAAATATTATTATGGTGATTCATCAAAATTTGATTATTCAAAACCTAGTAAATATGAGTATAAATATTACGCTTATTAGAATTTTTTTCTTAATTTTAATAACATCAATTTCTGTATTTGCTAATCATATGCCTATATTAGAAATTAATGAACCATTATTAGTAAATACTGATAATAACTTACAAGATGTAAAGAATTTATATATTTTTTATTAAAATATTAAGTTTTTATTTTAACACGAAAATCTATTACAGACATTCGTGTTCGAATAAGAAAATATTCTTATTCTACTTACCCAACTTAACTCCCCAAACTCCCAAAAGGGAGAGAGCAATAATTACTCCGATAGTTTCAAAAATGAAAGTTAAAGTTACAGGTTCTGTAAAATCAACCATTTACAACCTCATCACATCTTGGGCAAAGTGAATCTTCATTTTTTGCTCGGTTCAAGATAATTAAAAATTAATTTAAACTTTCATTAAGAGCTTTATAATATAATTTTTCAAGTTCTGAATTATTCAAATCTCTTTTATGTGGTTTCGTTAGTAAATCCCAAACAAGCCAAGGAACTTCATATTGGTGCATTAAAGGGTTTTTAATAACTTTACCACGATTTATTAATATAGATATATTTTGATATTTATCAAATTTATATTTAATTGTTGTTGTTAAAACTGGAGGAAGGTGGTCTGCGGAAATAAAAATAATTGCATTAGAATCACACGAGATAATATCAGAAATATATTTTGCAATTGCTTTTGTTCGATAGTAAAATTGATTTGTAATTCTATGAATTTCTGAATCACTTGAGATACCTTGGATTGAAATTTCATCTTTTCTATCTTTTAGATTTCTGCTATAAGGTAAATGACCGTACATTCCTAAAACATAGTTAAAAATAGGCTTATTGCTTTTTTTCAAATTTTCTAAATTATAAGTAAATATATCTCCATCAAAAATCCGTTTATCATTTATATTTCGTGTAAATTCTTTTTCACTTTCAAGAAATATTACTTTTTCAAATCCTAAACTTTTATAAGCTGTTTTTGAATTGAAATAACCAGAATCTGTTGCAATTGTCGCCATAGTTTGATAGCCATTACTTTTAACTTGATGTACAAAACTCTCAATTTCTGAACCTTGTAAAGTATTGAATTCTATTGAGCCTACTGTTGCAAGAGCAGGAATTCCAGATAAAACTTCAAATTCTGCTTGAGCGGTTCCTCCACCATATATTGGAGAAATTATATGTGAAAAATCACCATTATTTAAATATGGTATTAATTCTTCTGCTAAAGGATTTCTACTAAAATTTAAATCTTGTATATAATTTGGATTAATAAAACTTTCAAGAACTACAAAATATATATTCTGTTTATTCTTTATTCTATCAGGATATAGTATATTACTTATATTAATATCACTATTTTTGAATTGCAAGTTTTTTCTATTTTCTTGCTCAAGTTTTGAAAAATATATAAAGCTGGCAATTCGTCCATTTGCCCGAATAGTGTATTTCTGCGACCAACTAATAAATTTAAATATTGATTTTTGATATTGAAAATAAAAATCTGAACTTAAAAGCATTACAAAAAAAATCATTCCAAAGAGTTTGATAATAATATCTTTTTTGCCATTATTAAATTTATTTATAATATAAGCATAAAAAAGAAGAAGTGCAGAGATTCCAATAATAATGCTAAAATATAATATTGGACTAAAATGATAGATAGCTGAAAAATTATATAAATCTGAAATGACTGGACTTCTTCCTAGAAATTGATAAAAAATATCAAAAATAGAATAACTGATTAGTATCAAAGATGTAGCAAAAATATAACGAAGAATTATACTTTTAATTTTTTGAAAATAGAAAATGAAAGAAGCAAAAATTAAAATAGGCAATTCTAAAATAAAAGTGTTGTGCGAACCTTTTAAGTAAAGTTCGCTAAATAAGTTATGCAAAATACCATCAATAATAATTGTAACTAAAATTGCTACCAAAATTAATTTTAGGTATTCTAAAATAAATTTCATTTTAATTCTTACCCAACTTCACTCCCCAAACTCCCAAAAGGGAGAGAGCAATAATTACTCCGATAGTTTCAAAAATGAAAGTTAAAGTTACAGGTTCTGTAAAATCAACCATTTACAACCTCATCACATCTTGGGCAAAGTGAATCTTCATTTTTAGCTCGGAATTTCCAACATCTTGGGCATTTTGATTTTCCAGCTTTGATAACAGAGAAAGTGCTATCGCCAACTTTGAAAGTTGAAAATTTCTCATCTTCATCGTGTTTCATAATTCGGCTGATAAGCAAAAAGTCTTCAACTTCAACTTTTTCCATTTTATGAATTATTTCAGAATCTGAATATAAAACAGTTTCAAGAGAGTTTTTAATGATTTTATCTTTTTTCAGTTGGTCAATTATCGTATTAAGTTTCTCTTTAACTTCAAACATAAAAGATTCGTCAAAATCAGACTCAATTTCAGGAAGTTCAACATATTCAAAATCAAAAATATCTTCAGCTTCTCCGCGAACCACTTTTGGCACATATTCAAGAATCTCATCTGCGGTATAAGTCAAGATTGGAGCAATCAAACCTAAAAGTGATTTGAAAATTAGAGCCATAGAAGTTTGGCTACCTCGTCGGTGAGTCTCATCTTTACCATCACAATAAAGTCTATCTTTGCAAACATCAAGGTAGATTCCGCTCAACTCATTTACCACAAAATTATTTAAAACCGCAAACCCTTTTACAAAATCGTAGTTTTCAAAGTTTGAATGAACTTCACTGAAAACACCTTTTGCTTTTGCTAAAATCCATCTATCCAAAACTCCAAGGTCTGAAAGTGGTGTAAAAGTTTCCAAATCTGTAATATTTGCAAGTAGGAATCTCAAAGTATTTCTCAACTTCTTATATTGTTCCGCAGTCTGTTTTAAAATCGCATCAGAAATTTTCAGGTCATTTTGATAATCTGAAGTTGCTACCCACAATCTCAAAATCTCGCTTCCATATTGTTTGATGATTTTTTCAGGAGCAATAACATTTCCTACTGATTTTGCCATCTTTCGACCTTTGCCATCAAGCACAAAACCGTGAGTCAAAACATTTTTATATGGAGCTTTACCATTTACCGCAGAAGATAAAAGTAGAGAACTTTGAAACCAGCCTCGATGTTGGTCTGAACCCTCAAGATATAAATCAGCTTGATATTTTCCAGCATCATAATTTAGAGATTTGAGAACCGCATTCCAAGTTGAACCCGAATCAAACCAAACATCTAAAATATCAGAAACTTTCTCAAGATTTTCAGGAGTTAATCCACTTGCAGGATTGATAAAATATTCGATAGGTTTTGAGTACCAAACATCAGTTCCCTCATTTTCAAAAATCATAGCGATAAAGTTTAAAACTTTTTCTTCAAGAATCACTTCACCCGTTTTCTTATCTCTAAAAAGTGCAATTGGAACTCCCCAATCTCTTTGTCGAGAAATACACCAATCTGGACGACCTTCAACCATTGAGCCAATTCTATTTCTGCCTGTTTCTGGGTAGAATTTAGTTTTTGCAATCTCTTGTTTTGCAATTTCTCGAAGTTGAACCTCATCGTCCATAGAGATAAACCACTGTTTTGTAGCTCTGAAAATTAGCGGAGTGTGAGACCTCCAACAATGCGGATAAGAGTGTTTTATCTTTTCAGTGTAAATTAGAGAATCGCCAAGAAGTTCAAGAATTTCATCAGCAACTTTCATAATATGCTTTCCAACCCAATTTTCAGGATTTGGGAAAAGCTTTTCACGAACTACCGTAAAATCATATTTACCTGTTTCATCGACTGGCATAATTACAGGTAAATTGTATTTCAGACCGATAACATAATCATCTTCACCGTGTCCCGTCGCCGTATGAACTGCACCCGTCCCGCTTTCCATTAAAACATGTTCGCCTAAAACAATTTGGCTATTTCTACCATTTAAAGGATTTATAGCGATGAGGTTTTCTAAAATTTGAGCAGAAAAAGTCTTAACAATTTTGCCTGAAATAATTTGAGATTCGATAAGTTTTGAGAAAAGCTCTTTTGCCACAATCTGATTATTTGAAGTTAAAACATAATCTTCATTCGGATTTAGAGAGATTCCAACATTTGCGGGAAGTGTCCAAGGAGTTGTAGTCCAAATAATAATATCGCCTGAAAAACCTAGCTTTTTTTCCGCTTCTTCGCCGAGTTTGAAAGCTACAAAAATTGAATCTGAAACTTTATCCTCATATTCAACTTCAGCTTCTGCTAAAGCGGTTCGTTCAGCCCACGACCAATAGACGGGTTTGCTTCTTTCAACTAACAAACCTTTTTTTGCCACTCCGATTAAAGTTCTGTAAATATTTGCCTCAAATTTATAATCCATTGTTAGATATGGATTTTCCCAATCCGCAGTAATTCCGAGTTGCTTAAACTCCTCTTTTTGAATATCTACAAATTTCTTTGCATGAGTTCGACATAATCCTCGAATCTCTTCTGTTGTTTTTAACTCTTTCTTTGCTTTTCCACCCAACTTTTTTTCAACTTGTTGCTCAATTGGTAATCCGTGGCAATCCCAACCCGCAGTAAATCTTACAGATTTTCCATTGAAATAGTTAAATTTGATAATAATATCTTTGAGAATCTTATTTAAAGAGTGTCCGATATGAATATGCCCATTTGCATATGGAGGACCATCGTGAAGTGTAAAACTTTTTTCTGCAAATTCACGATTTTTCTTCATTTTTGAATATACATCTTTTGCAAACCATTCCGCATATCTTTTAGGCTCTTTTTGAGGAAGTCCGCCTCGCATTGGAAAACTTGTTTTTGGTAAAAGTAGGGAATCTTTATAATCCATTTTTTCTCTTTATAATTTATTAGAAATTATATCAAAGAGAAATTTTATTAATAGATTTTGCCGTGCCGTTTTAATATCTTACAAAACTAACGGCACGGTAGAATAGAAGTTCTTATCTAAATTAGAGTTTTCATTTCCAAAATTGCATTTTCTAAACCAATAAATACTGAACGAGCTATTATCGATTGTCCAATATTCAGCTCTTCAATTTCTAGAATATGGCTTAATTTTTTAATATTCTGATAATTTAAACCGTGTCCTCCAGCAACTTTCAAACCTAAGCTTTTTGCAAATTTTGAGGCAGTTGCTAAATCGTCAATAGATTTATCAAGTTCTATTTTCAGTTCCGTTCTTGACATATTTTCAAATTCAGAAACTGAATGATGAGTTTTTGCCAAATTTGTGTAAAGCATCGCATAAATATTTGAGAATTTTCCTGTATGAAGTTCAATCCAATCCGTATCAAGCTTTTTTGCAAGTTTCACATTCGCAATTGTAGGGTCGATAAAAAGTGAAGTTTCAATATCTGAATTATGCAAATTTTCAATAACATTTTCAATTTGTTCATAAAATATTGAAATATCCAAACCGCCCTCGGTTGTAACTTCTTCCCGTTTTTCAGGAACAATTGTCGCTCGATGAGGTTTGACTTCGATTGTAAAATCTACAATTTTTTCATTAATAGAAATTTCTAAATTGATTGGAATTACAGAATTATGAAGAATATTCTTAACATCATAATCTTGGATATGTCGTCTATCTTCGCGGAGGTGAATTGTAATTTGGTCAGCTCCAGCTCGTTCAACTATTGAAACAGCATCTATCAAATTTGGAGAATTCACTTGTCGAGCTTCTCGTAAAACTGCGATATGGTCAATATTTACACCCAATAACAAATTAATATTCCTCCTTAGTTTTAGCACTTTCAATTAAAACTAAGCCGATTGAAAACACATTGGCAATTACTGCCCCGATAGATAAAGCGATAGCTAATTCAAGTTTGTCATAAATTTCTAAAGCAATAAATGCTGGAATTAGATGTAAATCTGCGACCAAAGAACCTGCAAAAAGTTCAGCGGATAGAATATTTCTAACTCCAATTTTTAAAATGGTTGATACGACATTTAGGCTACCCGCAATAAAAAGAGATATTGCAGTATGCTCATAAAGAAAACCCGCAGTCGAAGTCAAGCTCATTAAAATAAAAAATACATAGGTAACTTTTGACCACTGCATAAATTTACTTTTCCAAACTCTTAATAAATTCTACAACCATTCTGACACCAGCTCCACTTGCTCCGAATTGGTTATAACCCCAAGCACTTTCAACATAGGCAGGACCAGCAATATCGAGATGAAGCCATTTTGATTTGTTTTTCTTTTTGATAAATTCACTTAGGAATAATCCAGCAGTTAAAGAGCTACCGTAACGAGTTGAACCAGTATTTGATAAATCAGCAACAGGGCTTGAAATCTTTTGTTCTAAATATCGGTTGAAAGGTAGGGTTGTAACAAGTTCGCCACTTTTTTCACCAGATTTGAGAAGTTTGCTTTTGAGTTTGTCATTATGACCCATTGTCAAAGTTGTATATTCACCAACTGCAACAACAGCAGCACCAGTTAAAGTTGCGATATTGAAAATGTAATCAAATTTAACCTCATCGTCTTGGGCATAAGCTAAAGTATCAGCTAAAACTAAACGACCCTCGGCATCGGTATTTCTGACCTCAATAGTTTTACCATTTCGAGCAACTAAAATATCGTCAGGTTTGTAAGAATCTCCGCCCACCATATTTTCCGCTAAACCTAGGTAGCCGATAACTTCAACATTTAAATTTAGTTCTGAAACAGCTTTCATAATTCCAATTACAGCAGAAGCCCCACTTTTATCAGATTTCATTGTTGTCATTGCATCAGCAGGTTTTAAACTTAAACCGCCACTATCGTAAGTTAGACCTTTTCCAATTAGCAAAATCTTCTTTTTTGCACTTTTAGGTTTATGCGAAAGTTTTACAAGAGCAGAAGGATTTGAGCTTGAACGACCAACAGCTACAAAAGCATTCATATTTTCATTTTCTAACTGCTTCTGATTTAAAGTAGAAAATTTTAAGTTATGAGTTTTTGCTAAAGTCTTTGCAACTTTTACCATTCCTTGCGGGTTCATCTCTTGAGGCATTGAGTTGATAATATCTTTTGTAAAGTTTGTAGCTTCTGAAATCACTTGAACTTGTTGAACAATCGATTTTACACCTTTGCCACTTTGAACAAATATCTTTGTCACTGGAAACTTCTTCGGCTTACTTTTATATTTAGTAAATCGGTATGAACCTAAAAGCATTCCCTCAAGAATATATTTTAACTTGCTATTTTTACCTAAAGAAATAGCAGAGATTTTTTCATTCTCTAAGAAATTCATCACCTTTCCACCTGCTAAACGAAAATCCTCATTTTCTGAACCGTCAAGTTTTACTAAAACTCTGTTTTTTGTTAGCTTAATCTCTCTGTCTAATTTTTTTCTAAAAATAACTTTTACAGCTTTTTTATTATTTTGAACGATAATCTTCATTAATATTTTCCTTGTATTTTTGGAACTGACTAAATCAAAATTTTTTAGTCAGTTTTTAGTTTTTAGCTTCCTAGAATTTTTAACATATGAGTATTTAATATTTCTAGCATAATGTCATCATAATCATTATTATTACGATTAATTTTGATAGTTAGTTGAGCTTGTTTTTCATAAATTTCTCGGCGACTTTCATATAAGGCACGAGCTTTATCAAGGTCTTGTAAAAGAGGTCTCTGTTCTATATCCTCTTTGCTCATTCTAGACATCATAAAATCAAAGTCAATGTCAAGAAAAACAACTAAACCCTGTTCGTGTAAATCTGTAACTGCGATAGGAAGTCCCCCGCCTGTTGCAATTACTGAAGCCTTAACGAAATAGTGTAAAAGATGAGCCATATGTATTTCCTCGTCGCGGAAAAACTGTTCGCCATCTTCTTTGAAAATATCAGATACTTTTTTATTATGTTTATCTTCAATCATCAAATCAGTATCAAAAAAAAGTTTCTGAATTCTCTTCGCTATCTTTCGTCCGATAGTAGATTTTCCAGAACCCATAAAGCCTATTAGAATTATATTATGGTTTGAAACACTTAACATTGTAGCCAATCTCCGTTCTTGTTAATTTATAGCGATATTCGTTTTTAATAAAAATTGTAACTCGATAGCTTTTTGCACCTTTTTTAGCAACTTTCATATCTCCAAATATTCCTTGATTAATTTGAAAAGTTTGATTTGGAAACGAAACCTCTCGTACAAAATCAATTACAATTCTATTTGGTCGAATCAGCATAAAATGTCGATTCTTTTTATCGGTTGTGCTAACCTTAATTTTAGATGTAAGAATATCAAAAGCAAATTGAGAAAATCTAGGTTTTCCTAAAGAAACTACAACTTGATTACCCGTTAGATTACTATCAGAAATAGTTTCGGAAATAGAACCCCAAACAGATGAACCTCCGTAAATTGAAGATGAATTTTTCTGAACTACTTTTTGTTGAACTTTTGAATTTGATGAGGTGTTGAAAGAAGAGTTTTCAGCATTTAAAGAACTTAATTCTCTTTCTGCTTTTTTTCTATTTTCTAAATCTTCCAAAGCCTTTTTATTCATATAATGAGTAATTGCTACCTCATCTTTTAAACCTTTTAAAGATTCATTATCATCTATAACCGTAGTAGTTCTGTCATAAACTACTTTGTTATTTACGATTTTGGAAACTCGTTTTTTGATGGTTTTTCGGACAACTCTTTTTGTATAGTATTTGCTATTAGGTGTTTTGCATTTGGATACAAGATTATAACCTAAATGAAGTCTCTCTTTCCAATTAAATAGTTTGTCAATCTCAATTTTCTTTTTACCAATAGAACCATCAATATTTTGGTAGAAAATTTCAATATAATTTAAAATTCTCGAACTGTTAGGTAATTTAAAAGATATATTTTTAAAATGGTCTGGAGCTTGAGTATAGTTATTTGAAATTGGAATATCTTCCTCAACTTTTTCAGAAAGAAAAGGATTCTCTCTAGAAAATAATAGGGTAGAAAGAATCAATAGAAAAATAATAATTCTAGAATTCATTTCTATAACTTTCATCAGCTACTTTCAGATTAAAATAGCTTCTTTGAAGTCGGCTATTTTCTCGTCTCAACTCTTTTATATCGTGTCGTAATTGTTGTTTTTCCATTTTTAGCTCCTGCACTAGCTTGTATGAATTTTCACCTAAAAAAAGAACATAAAAATACCACATAAAAAATGCGATAATTCCTAAAAATAGTAAGATTTTCTTAATCGAAAAAGCAGACTTTCCTAAAACCAGTTTTTGTTTATTCTGAATTTCAGTATCAATCTGATTATATGTTTCGTGTAAATCCATAATGGTTTAAAAAAGAGAAGAACCTAGAAATTCTCCATATAAAATCTCGTTTTCAATTTCAAGCAATCGATTATATTTTGCTGTTCTTTCCCCTCGAGCTGTTGAACCAGTTTTAATTTCGCCAGTATTTAGAGCCACAGCAAAATCAGCAATAAAGGCATCTTCACTTTCGCCACTTCGATGACTCATTACACATTTGTAACCATTTCGTTGAGCAAGTCTTACAGTTTGCATAGTTTCAGAAACTGACCCGATTTGATTTGGCTTGATTAAAATTGAGTTTCCAATCTTTTCAGAGATTCCACGAGCCAAAATTGAAACATTTGTAACAAAAAGGTCATCGCCAACTAATTGAACTTTATCGCCAAGCTTTTCAGTTAGGGTTTTCCAACCTGCCCAATCATCTTCGCCTAAACCATCTTCAATTGAAACGATAGGATATTTTTCACAAAGGTCAGCATAGTAATCTACAAGTTCAGAACTTGAAACTGTTCGGTTTTCAGAATCTAGTCTATATTTTCCATCTTTTGTAATGAGTTCAGAACTTGCAACATCTAAAGCTAGAACAATTTGCTCACCAGCTTTGTATCCCGCTTTTTCAATCGCTTCCATAATTACTTGTAAAGGTTCTTCATTTGAACTAAGGTCAGGAGCAAATCCACCCTCATCGCCTAAAGAAGTTGAGAACCCTTTAGCTTTCAAGATTTTTTTCAAATTATGATAAATTTCAGCAGATGCTTGAAGAGATTCTGCAAAAGTGTCAAAGCCCGTAGCCATAATCATATATTCTTGAAAATCAACTGAATTATCTGCGTGAGAACCTCCGTTGATAATATTGAACATTGGAACTGGTAAAACCATAGCATTTGCACCACCCAAATATCTGTAAAGTGGCATATTCAAAGATTTAGCTGAAACTCTAGCAACCGCCATAGAAACACCTAAAACAGCATTTGCACCTAGATTTCCATAGTTTTCAGTTCCGTCAAGCTCTTTCATAGCGGAATCGATAATTGCTTGATTGAATGGAGATTGACCCACCAAAATTTCAGCAATTTTCAGATTTATGTTTTCACAAGCTTGTAAAACACCTTTTCCTAAATATCTATCTCCGCCATCTCGAAGTTCTAAAGCTTCTCGTTTTCCTGTTGATGCACCACTTGGCACAATCGCATTTGCAACTGTTCCATCGCTTAAAGATACCGTAGCTCGGACGGTCGGATTTCCCCGACTATCTAAAACCTCATCAGCTTTAATACTTTCAATATATACCATTTTATTTTTCCTCCTCTGTTTCTTCAATTTTTTCTACTGGTTTTTTAGCTCTACTTTTTCGTTTTGTAGCAGTTTTTGGTTTTGGCTTAGGTTCAGGAGTTTCTTCCACAGTTTGAGGAAGTTCAATAGTTTCAGGCTCAATTTCCACTGGTTCTGGATTTATGATTTTATCAATATTTTCACCATTTAGTTTTCTTGTAACTAAATCTAAAATTTCATTAGTGATTTTAGGATTATCAGCTAAGAAAATTTTTACTTTTTCTCTACCTTGACCAATTTTAATATCTTTATAACTGAACCAAGCTCCGCTTCTATCGATAATGTCAAACTTGACACCATAATCTACAATTTCTCCTAATTTGCTAACACCTTTCCCAAAAATTATATCAAATTCTGCTAATTTAAAAGGTGGGGCTACTTTATTTTTTACCACTTTAACTCTTGCTCGGTTTCCAACAATTTCATCACCATTTTTCAGACTTGCAATTCTACGAATATCCAAACGAACAGAAGCATAAAATTTCAGAGCATTTCCACCCGTTGTAGTTTCTGTTGGTCCATAACCCATAACACCAATTTTTTGTCTAAGCTGATTTATAAAAATTACCATAACATTCATATCGTGCAAAACCGCAGCCAATCGTCGAAGTGATTTACTCATTAATCTAGCTTGAAGTCCAATTTGCTGGTCTTCAATTTCGCCCTCAACTTCAACTTTTGGAACTAAAGCAGCGACAGAATCTACAACTAAAACATCAAAAGCACCACTTCTTGCGACGGTATCAATAATTGATAAAGCTTGTTCGCCGAAGTCAGGTTGAGACAAATAAAGATTATCAACATCAACACCTAAATTTTTTGCATATATAATATCTAAAGCGTGTTCAGCATCAATAAAGGCACATCGTTTTCCTTGCTTTTGAGCTTCTGCAATAGTTTGTAAAGATAAAGTTGTTTTTCCTGAACTTTCAGGACCATAAATTTCAATAACCCGCCCTAAAGGTAGTCCGCCAATTCCTAAAGCTAAATCTAAACCGATTGAGCCAGTGCTAATTGCATCAATTTTTTGAATCTCTTTATCGCCTAAACGAATAAGGGTATTTTTTCCAAATTTTTTATCAATCTCTTTTAAAGCATTTTGAAGTGCTTTATCTTGTTCTTTTGTAGCCATTAATTTTTAACCTTTTATTATAAATAATAATATATCTTTAGATTGTTTTTCATTTTTCTAATGCTAAATCATAGCAGAATTTTTATGAATTCTACAATTTATAAAGCTATTATTTAAAGCTATTAATTGAATCTGCTAAAATTCATAAAAAGATAAAAATATTATGGCAAGCAGTAAATTACAAATAGGTGTGGTTGGATTTTTTCTTCGTCCAAATAAACCTGAATTACGACAAGAGTTCGACAAATTAAAAAATAGTTTTGAGCAATTTGGAATTAAAGTATTAATAGAAAGCGAAAGTGCAAAAACAATAGATTTAGAGGGAACTTCTTTAGAAGAGATTCTAGATATATCAGATGTTTTAGTATCTTTAGGAGGCGACGGAACTTTGCTTTCGACAGTTAGAAAAAGTTTTAATTGCAATAAACCAATTTTGCCAATAAATGGAGGGCGACTTGGATTTTTAGCAGGTTTAAAATTAGATGAAGCTCATAAATTTATTTCAAATTTAGTGTATAAAAAGTATAAAGTTGAGAAGCGAAAAATATTAAAAATTGAGTTTGAAAATGGAGAGCAAAGTTTTGCTTTGAATGATATTCTAGTTACAAATCGAGAACGAATGAAAATGAGTAATATTCAAGTTTTTACAGATAGTAACAATGAGGTTACAGAAAAAAAACTTGTCAATCGATATTATGGTGATGCTTTGATAATTTCAACCCCAACTGGTTCAACCGCCTATAATTTATCTTCGGGAGGACCAATTCTTCACCCTGAAATGAACAGTTATATTTTGACTCCGATTGCCCCACATTCTCTAGCTCAAAGACCAATTGTTTTACCCTCTCGTTTAAATATTCATGTAGGTTTGCAGGAATCTGATGGAATTCTTGTAATTGATGGGCAGGATATTGTAAATTTGGTTAATGGTAATTTAATTAAAGTTTCATTGCTTCCAGCTCCAATTAGAATTATCAGAGTGGAAGATTATAACTTTTTTGATACTTTACGAGAAAAATTAAAATGGGGCTAAGCAACTGCTATAATAAATATATTTAAAGTTAGTTGAACATAGGTGTTTTATAGAACTTTATAATCTTAATATTGACTTAAAAGAACATAGAAATTATATTCTACCGATAGCTTATCGGGAAGTTAAGCCGAGATACCAAGGCAATGGGGTTTTTTTGAGCGGGGTTAAGCCCGACCCGTCATCTTCGTGCTTGACACGAAGATCTACTTTAAATTTTCTACTTGCCACCTTTTATATAAATGATTTTCAATTCCTAAAATATCAAACCATTTGCCAATTAGAAAATTTTCCATATCATCTAAAGTTTTAATATCTGAATAATAGCCGATAATTGGAGGGGCAATCACAACTCCAATTCTTGAAAGTTTCAACATATTTTCTAAAGGAATTGGCGAAAGTGGAAGTTCGCGAGGTGCAAGAACCAAAGTTTTTCTCTCTTTTATCATTACCGAAGCTGTTCGCGATGTTAAATTATCAGCGAGTCCGACAGAGATTTTTGCCAAAGTATTCATAGAACAGGGAATAATAATCATAGCATCTGCCCCAAAAGAGCCTGAAGAAATTGGGGCATCGATTTGAGATTCAGAATATATATTTTCCTCGTGTTCCGCAACCACTTTTGAATTATCAGTTAAAATCAGATGTTTTTCTAAATTATCTGGTAGAAGTTTAAAAAATTTCATACCTAAACTAAATCCACTTGCTCCCGAAATAGAGACTACAATTTTTTTCAATTTGTTACCTTTGCAAAGTTTGAAATAATAATTGATGAGTTTCTGTCAAATTCAGAAAGATTTTCGTCACCTTTTGTCGCATTAAATCTAGTGTAGTGAGTTCCCGCAGAATCCGAGACTTTGACACCTGCACAAACATAGTAAATAATATTTTGGTTGGGTTGAATATTGTCAAATTTAAATTCAGAGTTAGAATCAAGTTTAGTTTTTTGGGTGATTTTCCAGCTATTTTTTCTTTTATCGTATTTGACTAACATCGCTTTTATTGTTATATCTTCATTTCCGATAAATTCAATTTTACCCGTAATTTGATAGCTATATGTTTTGGTAATATCTTGATTTTCAAGATTCCCCGCTGTCCAAACTCCCAAATCTTTATTTAAAACTAAATTATCAAATTCCCACGAGCGATATTCTAGAGAAAAATTATAATCTGCTGATGGTTTCAAGCCCTCAATTTTGTATCTGCCATCTTGAGAAACTTCAGTACCTTTTCGGATTGTATCACTGAATATTTCAATCCACCCATTTTCAATATCGCCATCGCCTATATTGACAGTTCCTGAAACTGCTCGTAAATCTGAATTTGAACTAAATGGAATTGTGAAATTCAAATCTTGGCTAACTGAAATATCTAAAGATAAATTTAAATCCCAACTAAAATCTGTTATATTTTTTTCACCTTTTAGAGAAATTGCATAACCTGATTTATGTTTTGAGCTAAAAACTGCCATTTTGTAAAGTCCTGAATTTAGTAGAATCTCAATATTTTCTGAATTATAAGAGTTGTCGTTGTAAAAATAGTTTTTATTATCAAATAAAATTATAGATACAGATTCATTTTCATCAAGATTTGTAATATTAAAATTAATATTTTTGAGAGTTGGTACAATGATATTACCAAAGTTTAAATCTTGATTTATATTTATCAGAGTTTCTGTTTTTGCTCCAAAAGTTTCAGTTTTCCACGAGTTTGAATTTAAAATCAGATTATAATTACCATCGTAAATTAAAACATAATGAATCTTTTCATTAAAAATTTCAAGTCGATAATTTTCCATTGGCACAGCTTTAAAAGATATATGTAAATCACCGTTTTCATTAGTTTGAAATTCCTGTTTTTGATAAATTGAATTATTTAATTGGTAAGCCACAACATTAAATTTACTATTTTGAAAGCTATCTCCAAATTCAATTATTCCTGAAACTTTGGATTCTTGAGGCAATGCAATTTCAAGATATTTATCTTCAGACAGATTAGCTAAATTCAAGGCTGGAATATTTGGTTTCCAAATCCAATTTATACTATTTTTCCATTCGCAATCCCAACTATTATTTATCGGACAAACTTGAATCTCATTTTGGTAAGCATTCCAATTTATGCCACTTTCAAGCTTTTCAGTTTCTCCATTTAAATAATACTCTTTACCATCAATTTGGAAATTCAAATAATAGCCATTTTTTGGTGCAATATTTGAAAAATTTATATCTAAACTATTTGAATTTAAGAAATAGTTAATGGAACTATTTGGAATAAATAGCTCGGCATTTTTTATATTTGTATCTGATTGAATATTCAAAGAATATCTATCTTGTCTTTTAAGAAAATCCTCTAAATTTATATTTTCAGAGATATTTGATGAAATATCAAATATTTGTAAGTTTAAGGGAGAGTAGAAAGTTGAATTATCTTCTCTAGTTTCCAAGCTCCAGATGAGGTCAAAATTATTTATAAAACCTGTTTCTGAAATAAATACTTGAAAAAAATTACCACTTAAATCAGTGGCAAGAATTGAAATTGAATAATTTCCATCTTTTATATTATGAAACTCATAGTTTCCATTTCTCACAGTTTCAAGGTAACGAATATTATTTTTATAATCGTGTAGGACAATATCTATTGCTTTCATTTCAATATCTGAATTTACAGAACCTGAAACTTGAAAACCTGAACTATTTGAAATTGTGGCTAAAAAAATTTTACTTTCATTAACTTCTAGATAATTTGTGTTTGGAATAATATTTTTATTCTTTTCAATCCATTGAACCTCATCGCTTTTTAAAATCGATAAATTATCAATGTTATGCGAACCCCCAAAATCAAAAAAGAAAGTTTGAGCATATTCTGAATTGTCTAATTCGATTTCAAATAGATATTTGCCATTTTTATCTCCAACTTCAAAAGTAATATTTTTATCAGAATATATTTTTATAGAATCCACAAATTTGGCATCTTCATAATTATATAAAGATACCAAAGCTGAATTTCCATTTTCTAAAATAAAATCAGTCGGAGTTTGGAGTTTTAAAGTGATTTTTTTTTGACTTGTAAGAAAATTTGAAATGTCAAGCACAATATCATCTTTGGAACTTGAAAGAGTCAGCCAACTTTGTGTAGAATCAACTTTGCTATTTATAGTTTTGTTGTTTTCAAAATCATACATCAATTTATAAGACTTTGCCTGATTCTCATCTTTTTCTTGTAGGTAGATATAAAAAATCAAATCTCGAGAAATATAATCATTGTTATCAATATCGATAGTGAATTGATATTCTATATTTTCATCAACTCCTGTGTTTAGGTTTTGTTTGATAGGTGAAAATGCAACTTCTTGATTTGTAGCTCTATCAACTATTGAGATGAATGCTGATTTTTGACTAATCAATTTATAATTATTATATGTCGGATTGCAGTTATCATTATTTTCAATATCTTCCCCAATTTTACAAACTTCTCCCAATAAAAAGTTAGATGGCAAGATAATATTTCCTGCAAGATTATGAAAACTATTTGCAATTTTTGAAAAATCAATACTTACTTTCTTTTTACGATTTTCTGTATTTATTAAAAATGAGCCTGTCTGTTTCCAATCTGGAAGCCAATCATCGCCAAGATTTATAAAATTAACACTGTTTGCAGAAATGAATTTTGAATTATTGAAATCATAGAAAAGACTTTGTGAGTCAGTTTCTATGTATAACATAAACTCGCCTCCGCTTGGTAGGTCAATAGAAAAATTATTATCCGTAATTTGAACTAATCCGAAATATTTCTGATTAATAATATCTATAATTTGAAAATAGATAGTTTCATTAGAATTAAGAATTTCTCCATATATTCTATATTGCATTTTGTCCAAATTATTATAAAGCTCTTGAAAAGCTATATTTTGTGTTAAATTATTTTTAATAATAATGGGCTGAATATCAGAACCTAGATTTAACGATGAGGTTTGAATAATAGAATTTGTTTCAACTAAAAAATTGTTTGAACCGATAAAATATGTGTCTGAACTTGATTGAATTTTTAGATAAATTTCATCTGAAACTTGAACAGTTTGTAAAATAATTTTGTAATCGCCATTATCTAAAACCTCCCCAGTTCCTAATAAATTGCCGTTTATATCATAAGCATAAATCATCGATACTTTTATATCGGAAATATTTCCAGATATTTTGAAATTTGAATTTATGATTTCATCAGGATTAATATTAAAAGTTATATTTTTGTGGGAACTGTCAAACGAGATAAAACCGCTATTTGAAGAATCTAAAACTCCATTATGAAAAGAGATGAAATCAATATCTAATAATTTTTTGGTTTTAGTATTTAAAATAAATGTTTGCCCATTTAAAATTATAGAAATAATATAATTTCCAGAATCTTTGATTTTCAACTCAAAAAAGAAATCTGAACTATTATTATCTGAAAAATAAAAAATTGGCTCGGTTAATTGTCCGCTATCTTTATTTATTAGCTCAATTAAAATCGAACTGTTTGTATCGAATAATTCTCCAAGTTGAATATTGCCAGAAAGTGTAAATAGATTATTTTCAAAATCCGAAAGCAAAATAGGTAAATCTAAATCAAGTTGATATAAATATTTTGAGTCCTGCAAAGATATGAAGCCTGAACTATTCTTATCAATTATCCAATCTTGACCAATTTGAACATATTTAATACTTTCAGATGAGATAAGTTTTTCACCATCAAAAAAGAAAGTTTGAGAATTTCCATTTTTTGTAATTTCAAGTTCAATCAAAATATCATTATTTGAAATATTATTATCAGAAAATTTATCTAAGCTTACAAAATACTGATTTAAATTATTTGAAAAACCTAAAGAGTTCATAGTTTGAGAATCTATAAAATTTATTTGGACTTCGCTAATCGAATTATCGACCGTAATATTTCCTGACATTTTTAATTGCAAATTCAATATTTTTTCTAAATTTATATCAAAATTGATGCTCTGATTATAATCCGTTAGATTTATATTTTTTGCAATATTGAAATATTCTGTAACAAATTTATTATCAATTTCTTTGAAAGTTGAAAGTTCTAAATCAATATCAAAATTTCGGGGTGTGTCATTTTCCAAAATATAGTTCAAATTATTATCTAAATTTATAGATGTAACAACACTGTTATTTAAATTTATAAAAAGTAAAGATGCAGAATTTAAACCTAGATTTTCTGTTGATGAATTACATTCCAAACCATATTTTGTAATATTTTGCTCGTTTTTACAAACTTTACCCATTTTCAGATTTTGAGGAACAAGAAGATGCCCTGAAATATCGTATATTTTCAGAGCTGTAAAATCCATAATTAAATTTATTGGGTTTCCTATGATTTTCAAAGGTGTAAAATCTATATTTGGTAAAAATCCATTTTCAGCATCTTTAAAATCACTATCTCGGAATTGTTTAAAACTTTTGGTTACTGCATCATATAAATAATGGCTATTAGGATTTGATGGTTTTGTCAGATATATAGCTAAGGACTGATTTTTCAAATCCCTACCTAAAATTGTGGAAAACTCATATTTATTAGAATTATCTAGAATCATCTCTTTTAGAAAAGTTCCATCTTCCGCATTTAATATTGTCAAAATAAGTGTCTGATTTTCATCAGTTTTGACACTCCCTTTTATCTTGTAGGCATCGCTAAGATATTTTGAATAATCGATTGTGATATTTATATCATTAAGAGGCTCAAGGTATTTATCAAATTTTGGAATTGCAGATAAATTTAGCTCTAAACTATTTTTAGCAAAAATTTGAATATCTTCAGTTCCATCTTTATAATTAATAATGTATTCATTTTTATTAATATTCATTTGTAGAAGATATTTATTATGTTTATAAATTTTAAAACCAAATTTATTAAAGTCTAAACTTGCATTATAAATATTTCTGATTTGACCAGTTTCAATGTTTGTAATATCAAAAGAGAATTTGTCATTATTATTCGTAATAACAGAACCTTGGATTATTGAATAATCTTTATCAATTTCTGCTAAATTAATTTGACCGATATTACCAGTTGATGAGGTAACCAAAAGAGGTTTTGTATCTGGAGTTTGAACTAGAGATATTTCTAATGTTTCGCCATCGATAAAATATTCTGTAATAACTCCACTTTGATTTGCTACAATTTTTAAAATAAATGCTTTACTTTCCATATTTAATGGAAATTCTATTGCCCAAAAACCATATTTATCAATAATATTTTTATTATCAAAACCTGCCAAACTTATTAAATGAATTGTAAATATAGAATCTGAAATATTCTTAGGCAAAATCACATTTCCCATTACATAACTATGAGTTATACTTATATCATTTGGTCGTGATGGTTTTGCTGATACATTAATATCTATATATTTTGCAATATTTGGAGATGTTGGAGCAGTCAAGGTCTTTGAAATATTTCTTTCAACAGAAGTTTCAACATTCGGAGTTTCAGGAGCAAATAAATTATTCTTTAATGAATTATTATCGTCAAAAGAAGTTTCAACATTCGGAGTTTCAGGAGCAAATAAATTATTCTTTAATGAATTATTATCGTCAAAAGAAGTTTTAATATTCGGAATTTCAGGAGCAAATAAATTATTCTTTAATGAATTATTATCTTCAAAAGAAGTTTCAATATTCGGAATTTCAGGAGCAAATAAATTGTTCTTTAATGAATTATTATCTTCAAAAGAAGTTTCAACATTCGGAATTTCAGGAGCAAATAAATTGTTCTTTAATGAATTATTATCTTCAAAAGAAGTTGCAACATTCGGAATTTCAGGAGCAAATAAATTATGTTTTAATGAATTATTATCTTCAATTATTATACTTACATTTAGCTGTGGAACTTTAGGAATATTTGATATATTAATATCCAAACTGTAATTATTATCTAAAATATTTGCAGGAGGAGTCGGAGATTCTGGGATTGTCGTAGCACCAATAATCATATGAAATAAAATATTCAAAAGTAAAATTCTAGTTATCATTATAACTACCTTGCATTGTTTTTAACATCTGTTTTTGAGCCTCTCTTTTCTTTTGTTGATAAAGATATTTTTTTTGATAATTTTGATTTGAGAATATATTCTTATCAATATTCCTATTTTGTCGAAAAATCAAGTTTTTAGAAAACTCCACTCTTTTATGTCTTTCAAAAATCTCATTTTGTATTTCTCTAAATCTATTAATCTGTAATCGTCTATTTTCTGAATTCTCTTTAAGTTTCATCATCTTAGTTTCTTCTAGATTAACATATTTTTGTAAAATATATTTTCTTTTGACAATTTTAGGCTCTTTGTTTGAAATTATTTCTGTCTGATTTTCAACCATTTTTATATTATCAAACTCTGAATTTTCAGCCTGAACAAAAAATATGCTAATCCAAATTAAAATAGATATAAAAAGTCCAACAAAAACTATTTTTAGCAAATTAGCTCAATTAATTTATAATATTTATCGCAGTCAGGGGATTTACGATTAAATAGAAAAGTGTCTTTGACTCGTTTCTTGAAAGTTTGGGTTTTTGCAGAAACAACATCAATCTGCTCATCTTCAAAAAGTTTAAAAAGATAGGCTAAAAGTCCATTTTGGTTCAAAGTGTGAATTGAGAGTTTCAAATAGCTATTTGAATATTCGCAATCAATTTTGACCTCATCTCTTTTGATGATTGGATTTATCTTTTGAAATTTCTTACGATGTTCAAGGAATGAGTTTTCAATAATTGAATCAATAAAATATTGGTCATCTTCTGAAACTTTTTCTGAAAAATCAATCTGAAAATATTTGATTCCATCAAAAAGTTCAAAAATATCTAAAGAGATAACAGAAAGAAAATTTACCCGATTTAAAAAGTAGGCAATATCAAAATTGACATTTCCCGCTCGTATAATTTTTATAGAAAGGAAATTCTGATTTTCAACTTCAAAACTAAATCTTTCAATTTCTCTAGCTTTTTTTGATAATTCGATAATGGAATTTGTGGTAAGTTTGAAGAAAGCTAAATTTGATTTTATATTCAAAATTCTTTTTTGAAGAGTTCGGGGTAGAGTTTTGAAATTTTCACTATTTTGAATTTGATTCTCTTTTTTTGCTCGTTTTTCAGATTCTTTCAGCATTTCGCTATTTCCAAAAGATGGCAAACTATTCTTATATAAAGTGTTCAACAAATTTTTACTGTAAGAACTAAAGCTAGAACTATTGACCGATTTTATATCCGCATAAGTTAAAAGATACAGAAGTTTCAAATTATCCAAATTTCTAAGTTTTGAAGTAAAACTGAAAATAATTTTTTCGTCGTAAATATCTTCGTGATAAGCTAAAGATGACATCAAAGTATGATAGCGAATTAGGGTCGCGACTCTTTCAATAACCTCATTGGCTAAATCAAATTGCTTGAGAAAACTCCGAATCACCCTAGCCCCAACTTTACTATGTTCTTCAATCCGACCTTTTCCAATATCGTGAAAAAGCGAAGCCACTTTTAAAATAAATACTTCACTTGTTGGTAATGAATTGTATAAACCAAGCAAAAATGGGTCTTGAATTTTTTCCAACTCCTTAATATTGTAAATTGAATGAATATCGACAGGGTGTTTATGGTAACCGTCAAATTGAGGCAAAAACATAACTTTCTCAAAAGGAGGTAGAATTTTTTCAATCGAAGCTGTTTTATATAAAATATCGATAATTGGATAAAGATATTTTCGTTCAAAAAGTGAAATCAGCACATTTCTATCAAAATTATTATCAAACTCAATATTCTCAATTAAAGAGTAGATAGTTTGGTTGAGTTGAAAATCTACATCAGGTAAAGATTGTAGGAAAATCAGAAACTCTTGAGTATTTTGAAATTTTAGATTTGAGGAAATGGATAAAGTTCCATCAACTAGAAAAACATCTTTTTGAATTCTATTTTTTCTAAATTTAGATATATTTTGAATTTGAAACTGATGAGGTTTGATAGCTTTACGAATATTTTTCAGAGCAAATCCGTGAATTATCGAAAGCGAACTTATCAATTTATGAGAAAATTGAGTATGCGAATTTATTGATAATGTTTCAGTCAATATTGGAATATCTTCCAAAACAATTTTATCTCGTTTTCGCTTTGTTGAAAGATGAAGAGCAGTTCTAACTTGATATAAAAAATCTAAAGCTAAAGAGTATTTGCGGAACTCATCTTCTGAAAACAGAATCCCTGCCAATTCTCGGATATTATCAACTTTATAAACAGAGTTCAGAATCCAAAAAAGCATATTTGAATCTCGCAATCCGCCGACTCCATCTTTTAGGTCAGTCTCCATTGAGCCTCGCTGATATTTGGAATATCTGATTTTTGCCTCATCGCATTTATCAAAAATAAAAGTTGAAATTTCAGTTTCTCGAACCCTATCCAATTTATATTGTAGGGAACTCCACACAAAAGCTGAACCGATAATTTTTCGAGATTCAATTAAAGCGGTTTTGATAGTTTGGTCGCTTTTTGCTACTTCTTCAATTTCTGAAATTGAATGAACTCGATGTCCTAATTTTAAACCTGAATCCCAAGCCATATAAATGAATTTTTCGATGATTTGCTTTGTGCTGTAACCCTCAATATCTTTGAAAGCCAACATCAAATCAATATCGCTATGAATTGAAAGCTCCTCCCGTCCGTAACTTCCTAAGGCAACTACGATAATTGGGATTGAGTTTCGCATTGGTAAATAGTTGCCAAACATTGTTCTCAAAACAGTTTTATAAATCAGTGAAATAATTGAGTCATAAAATTTTGTATGTTTAAAAGAGAATTGCTTACCCTTTCCGCTACTTTCTAAAAATACTTTTTTGGCATCATATTGTTTGATAAATTTTTCTATCTCTTTTGAGATTTTAAAACTGCTATTTTCAACTTCAAGCAGTTCTTCAATTCTATATTCTAAATATTTCATTTTTCACCTTTTATTTACTATTTGACACTTTTAACCATATTTTCAATAAGGAGATTCCAGCCGTCAATCATTACAAAAATCAGAATCTTAAAAGGCAAACTTATCATAACGGGAGGTAACATCATCATACCCATACTCATTAGGATTGAGGATACAACCATATCAATTACCAAAAAAGGTAGGAAAAGTAAAAATCCAATTTCAAAAGCGGTTTTCAGTTCGCTAATAATAAAAGCGGGAATTACAATCGTCAAAGATAAATCGTCCATTGTTTTTGGATTATCCATACCTCGCATTCTGATAAAAAGAGCTAAATCTTTTTCGCGAGTATTTCTAACCATAAAAGTTTTAAAAGGTTTTGTAGATTTTTCAAAAGCTTCTTCATAACCTATTTTTTTCTCAACATAAGGTTTTATCCCTTTTTCATAAGCCTCTTTTCCAACAGGCTCCATAACAAATACAGTCATAATTAAAGCAAGAGAAACTAGAAGTTGGGTTGGTGGCATCTGTTGAGTTCCCAAAGCTTGTCGAAGCAATCCAAAAACTATTAAAAATCTTGTAAAAGTTGTTGTAATTAAGAGAAGTGAGGGAGCTAGAAAGAGAAGAGTTAGAAGAGCTAAAACATTTAAAGAACTAACTAAATCTTCAGGTTCGGTTGGAACTCCAAAACTCAAATCTACCATAGGAATTTGGGGAACTTCCCCAAAAAGTAGATGTGAAAAAATTAAAGTAAATGAAAAAAACTTTAACATAAATTAATCAATCATCTCATCATTATCTGCAAGTTGAATTTTTCCAGTATCAACTAATCTCTGAACTAAATCAACAACCTTTCTTTGAGCAGATTCAACATCTTTCACTTTTACAGCTCCAATAAATGTTAATTCCTCCTCAAATGCAACTCGGGCTCGAGTGGACATATTTAAAAGTATTTTTTCTTTCAAATCTTCTGAACCACCTTTTAATGCCATCATTAATTCTTGCTGATTTACCTCTTTGAGAATTTCTCTCATTGCAAAAGTATCAAGAGCTTCAATATCATCAAAAGTGAACATCATATCTTTAATTGAAGATGCCAATTCTTCATCTTTTTGTTCAATTTGACCAAGAGTAGATTTTGATGTTTTCGTTCCAAGTCTGTTGAAAATATCCGCAACCGCACGAGGTCCTCCAACTTCAACTTTATAAGAAGCTAGAGATTCAAGTTTGCTTTCAAGGACGGTTGAAACTCTTTTGATAATTGAAGGGGAAATATCTCCGAGATTTGCCATTCTCATAGAAACCTCCGACATCAATTCATCAGGAAAAAGTGAAATAGTTTCAGCAGCCGCGGCTGGGTCCATATGAGCTAAAATCAAGGCAATAGTTTGTGGATGCTCATTCACAATAAAATCTGCTAATTGTTGAGGTTTGATTTTTGCGATATATCCAAAGTTTGCATTTCCATCAATATCTTTAGAGAGTTTATCAATAATTGCTTTAGCTTCTTCGGGGTCAAGAGTTTTATGTAGAAGTTCTCGAGCATATTCAATTCCACCATTATTTATATATTGGTTAGATTTAAAAATTGTTAGAAATTCTTGTAAAACGGTAATTGCTAAACCCTTTTCAACAGATTGCGAACTTGCTATATATTTTGAAATTTCCGTTATCGGTTCAATTTTCATTTTTGAAAAGAGGGTCGCACTAATATCATCATTTAATTGAAGTAGCATAATTGCTGTTTTTTCAGACATTGATAAATTATTTGCTTTTTCTTTAAAGGGATTTACTTGTTGTGTTTCATCTTCCATTAATTTCTCCATTATTTCTATATTAATATATTTTATTAATATATTATATAATACAAATATAGGAAAAGCGATTAAAAAAGATACTGATTATCTTATATTAGAAATATATAATAATTACTCAACACTTTTTGCATTCCGCTACTTCTTAAAAATTATATTATAATAGTCGGATATAAATTTATAGGAAACAAAATGGAACAAAACCCCGAACATATTCTTTATAACAAAAAGCAAATTAAACTAATTGATTTACTCGACAGGTTTCGCAGACTTGAGGTTCTTGAAGAAAAAATATTTAAAAAAGAGAGTAAAGCCGATAGAAAACTCAGAGAACTCAATGAGTTAAAACCATATCAAGCTGAACTTATAAAATTACAAAAGCATATAGAGATTAGTGGAAAAAAAGTCATTATCCTATTTGAGGGGCGAGATGCTTCAGGAAAAGGAGGCACGATTCGTCGAATCACAAGATATATGAATGAAAAACATTATCGAGTCGTTGCACTTGGAAAACCAACCGATGAAGAAAAAAGTCAATGGTATTATCAAAGATATGTTCAACATTTTCCGCGAACTGGTGAAATAATTCTTTTTGATAGAAGCTGGTATAACCGTTCTATGGTTGAACCCGTCTTTGGCTTTTGCACTTACGACCAATACAGAACTTTTATTGATGGAGTTGGCGGATTTGAAAAAGATTTAGTTAATCAAGGCACAACCGTAATTAAACTCTATTTTTCAGTTTCAAAAACAGAACAAAAAAGCAGGTTTGATAGACGAAAAACTGACCCTTTACGACAATGGAAATTAAGTGAAATTGATATGCAAGCTCAAGATAAATGGGACGATTTTACTAATATGAAATATGAGATGTTGAGAAAGACAAACTCTCACGAAGCACCTTGGACAATTATTAAATCAGATAATAAGCACAAAGCTAGAATGGAAAGTTTGAAAGTTATCTTGAACTCTTTCGATTATGAAGACCGCGATACAAGTTTAAACTTTATTGTTGAGCCAGATGTTGTAGTTTCTGCACCGCGAGAAATTGAATTTATGGAAGCTCAAAGAATCGCATCAGGAAAATTCCTCATATAAATTATGACTTTAGTAGATTTAGATAATAATCTAAGGAACTTTGAAAAAAAAGAACTCATATATCTTTATATTATGATTGTAGGAGGAATTTTTTTCCTATCCTACTATTTTCTGTTTGAATATTCTGAAAAGCATCTAAAAATAGCAGTTTCTGAACAAAGAAAAATATCTAAAGATATGCGAGAGTTTAAAAATTATATATCTTTTCACGATGAATTTGAAATTGGACAGCTTCAAAATAATATTAGAGAGCTTAAAGATAATATTCAATTATTAAAAGATAAGCAGATTTTTATATCTCAAAAATTAAATTCTCTATTTTATACTATTTACAATAAGGAGAGTTGGACTCAATTTCTTAAAAGTATTTCTACTGTGGCAAATAGTTCAGGAGTTGAAATTTTATATATCAAAAATCAATTCCTTGAAAATAGAGATTTAGATATTTTTCAAACTCATTTAACGGTTCAAATTAAGATGAACTCAAATTATATAAATTCACTTCGCTTTATTGATAAGATTGAAAAAAATAATTTGGTTGTGAGTATTGACAATTTAAATATGAGCTTGACTGAACAGGGTGTAATAACTACAATGTTTATATCTATTTGGGGTATTAAAAAGCAGAATTGAGAGCTTCGGGTTATTAAGCCCGAATGCAATTAGTTAAAAGAGATTATTGAACCGTTGGAATAGTCGGAGGAGTTTCTCCAGTTGTTACAGTTGTTGGAACATAAGTTGAAAGGTTGAATTCTTGAGGAGATTTAATCCAAAAACCTTGAAGAGGTTTAATTGTTAATTCTTTATCTTGAACCATTTTACCATCAACATATTTTACTCTGGTGTAATTCCAACTTTGAGTATTACCATCAAAAGTAAAAATTGTAGCTCCGCTAGTTTCTTTAGGCAAAAGGTCAGAAATATTAACCTCATCGGTCACAGGAATATTTAGCATTTCCCAATCAGCAGAAAATGTTCTATGAACTTTTTGGCTTTCAATAGAAACCATAGGTTTGCCGTTATCTATATGCATTCCATCTTTTTTCATATCACCTGTTCTTTTGTGAGATTCTTTTTCCATCTCTTTTTTATCGTGGTTTTCAAAGTCAATCTCTTCACCGTTTAAAGTTCGAGTAAAAGCTGAAAGATGTTTTGTGCTACCTTCATAAAGCTTTTCAAAAATTGCCATAACATCAGGAGTCGCTTTTTCCATTCTCTTCTCTAAATCTGCCATATCTGTAATTTCAACAGTTTGACCAACTTTTAGAGCATCTTCAAGTGAAGTTGCTTTTGCGATGAGGTCATTATAAAGAGCTTGTAAATCAGCATTATCAAAAGTACCAACTTCTAAGTTTTCAGAAACTGGAATAGAATATTTTGTCAAAAGAGCTTTAACTGCTTCTTGATGTTTTGCTTCCGCTTTAGCAATTTTACCAAATATTTGCGATTCAGGATATTGTTCGCCTAAAGTCACATAAACATCATAAGCTAATTTTTCCTCTTCATACATAAAAGATAAATTGGTTTTTTCAGTTTCTGAAAGATTGAAAACTTCATAACGATTTACTAAATCAGTAGGATTATGCTCACTCTCATTTTCTCCCATCTCACCTTTTTCGTGATTCTCTTTTGAACCTTTTTTCATTTCATCTTGAGAATGAGTTTCACCTTTCTCTTTATTAGAATTCATTTTATCTTGAGAATATCTACCCTGATTTTCATTATTCTCGTTTTTCCCGCCATTACCTTGACCCGCAATTAATCCTGAAGTTAAAGCAAAAGCTAGGAAAGAAGTTATATGTAATTTTGATTTCATTTTTAAATCCTTGTTATTTTTCTGGTGGAATTATTACAAAGAAGTGTTAGCAAAGTGTTAGTTACATAATTGAAATAAAATGAGCTTGAATTGTAGTTTTATTTCGAAAGGTAGAAATTGCAGGACGATAGGAAAATGAAATTTTTTCCTCAATATTAATATCTTCAATATCTGCAAAAATCAAAACTTCTAATTTGACAGAGTTTTTTTCAACCATCAATTTTTGAAACTGTTTTTCTTTTCCAATTCGATATGAGCTTACAACCAAAGCATCTGAAATATAGAAAACAGGTTTTTCATTTTTATTGCCAAATGGTTCAAATTTATTCAACATATCAAAAAGGTCAAAGTTCAAATCTCGCATATCAAGATGACCCAAATTATTATTTATTTCCTGAAAGTCGATAGCAGTGTATTTTTGCATAAATTGAATTGCTTCATTTTTAAAAGTTTCAAAATTTGATAGGTTCAAAGATAAACCACCTGCCATTTTATGCCCACCCCATTTTAAGAATAGTTTTTGACTATTTGAAAGAACTTCAAAAATATTAATATTTCCAAGACTTCTTCCGCTACCTTTTAAAATACCGTTTTCCAAAGAAAAGATAAAAGTTGGTTTTTTGAATTTCTCCACAATTCGACTTGCTACAATTCCGATAACTCCGCTATGAAGATTTTCATTATAATATAAAATTATCGGTTGAGAACTATCAACCTCATCTATAACTTGTTTTGAAAGGTCTCTTTCAATTAATTTTCTACTCTGATTTAATTCATCAATTTCATCAAAAAGCTGACTTGCCTCAAGGTAGTTATTTGAAACTAGAAATTGAAAAGATAGAATTGCATCTTGCATTCGTCCGCTACTATTTAATCGAGGCGAAATTTGAAATGCTACATCTTCTGAAGTTATATAATTTTTTTGAGAAAACAGTTGATTTATTAGAACTTTATTTGAAATTCTATTACTTGAAAAAAATTGTTTTAAACCAACTTTTACAAGAGAGTGATTAAATCCTGTAATTGGCATAACATCAGCAATAATAGCAACTGCTAATAAATCGAGAAACTGCCCCATATCCACATTTACTTTTAACTCTTTTTTTACTTCGGCAAGAAGAAACCAGATGACTTGAGCTCCACAAATATCTTTATATGGATATTTACAATCTAATCTTTTAGGATTAACAATCGCAAAAGCATCTGGCAATTTATCAGAGGGTTGATGGTGGTCAGTAATTATAAAATCAGTTTCTCGTTTTTTTAAAATTTCAGCGGACTGAAAAGAGTGAATTCCATTATCAACTGTAATAACTAAATCCGCATTAACTCGATTTAGAAGTTTTGGAGTGATTCCGTAGCCGTCAGAAAAACGGTTTGGAATTATAATTTCAACATCTACCCCAATTTCTTGAAAAAAGAGATATGCAATCGCCGATGAGGTTACCCCATCAACATCGTAATCACCAATTATTGTGATTTTTTCTCTATTCTGAATTGCTTGAACAATTCTTTTAGAAGCTTTAGATGAATCTTTTAAAAGATTTGGGTTTGGTAAATCGGAAAGTTTTGAGAATCCATTTGAAAATCGAGAAGCAAGATTATTTTCAATATCTGATAATCTCACTTCTTAAATTTAAAACCTCTTTTAATAAATTCATCTTTCAGTTTTGGTTGAATATCGCCTTGAAACTCAAGATATTCATCGCGAACAGTTCCGCCAGTTGAAACTGATTTTTTTATAGATTGTAAAAGAGTTTTTTTATCACTTTCAGAAAGTTGGAAAAATCCAACCATCGTCACAACTTTGCCTCGTCGCTTCTCTTTTCTAAAATGAAGCAGGTGTTTTTCAGGAGCTAATATTGATGAGGTTGATATTTTCTTTTTTGCATTTTTTTGAAAATCACTCTCGGCAAGATTTCTTCCATTAAATAATTTTGAAACATCTAACATTTAATTATTTTTTAACCTTTCAATAACTTCTTCTAATTTATTTATCAAATCTTCTTTGTTTGACATTGTTTGAACAGAATCCATAACAGCATTTAAATCTTTAATGTTTTTAGAATTAATTTTACCATCGACTCTATAAGTTTGAATAGATTTTGAAATACCCTTAACTTGAATGGGGTCTTTTTTTGTGACATCGATAATATCTTTGACCAAAGAATATGTTTCGTGAGAAATTAGAATATTACGAGGTTCAGCAGAAGATTCAAGCCTTGCAGCTAAATTTACATTGCCACCAATTATTGTGTAATCCATTCGTTCGTCGCTTCCAAAATTTCCAACGGTAACATAACCCGTAGTTATTCCAATTCTAATTTTAAAACTATCAACAATTCCATCATCAACATATTTTTTCTCAATCGCTTTCATTTTTTCTTGCATTGCAATAGCCATTAAAACACAGTTCTTTGCATCTTCACGATAACCATTACTTTTAGGGTCTCCAAAAAAGATAACGATAGCATCGCCAATATATTTATCAATCGTCCCACCAAATTCTAAAGCGACTTCACTCATTTGAGTTAAATAATCGTTTAATATTGCGGTTAATTCTTCAGATTCAAGCTTTTCAGTTGTAGCGGTAAAATTGACAATGTCAGAAAAGAATATAGTCAATTTTTTTCGTTTAGAGGTAATTTTATTACTGCCCTCGGAAAATATCATTTCATAAACTTGAGGAGAAAGATATTTAGATAATTTATCAGAAAGGTTAGCAAGTTTTGAATTTTTAACATTTAATTCATTAGCCATTCTATCGCTTTTCTGAATAATTCTTTGATTTCTCCTTACAGTTTTATTGTAATCTTTTAAGAAGTCCTCAAAAACTTTTTGAGTGTTCTCATCAAGTGTTCCAGAAGCTAAAATTTCTTCAATTAAATCTAGTTTCAAGGTAGCCTAAATTATAAATTTAAATAATACTTGTTCAATTCCGTTATCGACTGCGACGAATTTAACAGAAATTGGTTCGCTACATTTTCTAGCAATAGTTATAAAGCCAAGCCCTGCACCTTTTTCGTGATTATCTTCGCGACTTCTCATTTTCTGACGAGCAAGTTTTCTCAACTGTCTATCATCTAAATCTTGAATTTGATAAAGTCTATCTTGAATTTCTTCTTTCTGGTCAGCATCAACTAAGTTACAAGTTTTGAGAACATAAATGTCTTTATCACTTTCATAAGATAGGGAAATAGAACCAGTTGCTTCTCGTCTGTTATCTGGTAAATCAACATTTCCATAAGAATAATTTAAAATATTTTGCATAACTTCAATTAAGATTTCATAAACATTCTGTATTTTAGAAGCTTTTGCATTATTTTTTGTTAAAATTTCTTCGATAGATTTTGCAGTTTGTATAATACTATGTTCGTTGATAGTTTTGTGAAATTCGTAAATTACACCATCATCAACAATTAGACATATGTTTAATTTTTCATCAGTTGCACACATTTATTTCAATCCTTTCTTTTTAAAAAGCCACAGCTTTAATATTTAACTCTTCAAATTCATCTGAATAATCTTCAAAATCCTCAAGACCATTTTCATTGTCGGAATCATAAAACCAATTTATTTCTAAATCATTATAATCTCCATCTTGCATTAGGTCAAATATATCAAACAGCGATTGTGTTGTAGCTGAATTGAAATAAGTTAGTTTCATATTTACAACTGTTTTCTCTTTTGTATTACCATCGAAATATTGTTCCAACCAATCTACTAGAGGTTCAAAAAAATCAAATGTGTTTTCAGGATAGCATTTACCCTCAAACTCAATTAATCCATTATCAGCATCTAAAATAATTTTTGGTGAGTTTTCTGTTTGTTCAATAAAAATATTTTCCATAATTAAATAAGTTATTCTCCTATTCTAAATTTACATTAGAAAATTATAACATTTTTTAGTTCAGAGATTTTAAATCTAAAATATATTATAATATTAAATAAGAAATTTTTACAAAGGTTAGAAATGAAGAAAATAATTTTTTTATTGTTATTTGTTATAGCTTCTCTATTTTCAATTACAATTCAAGATGCTACGGTTATCAATTTGATGGAAGTAAAAGGGGTTGGTGAGAAAACAGCAGATAAGATTGTTGCATATCGAGATTCGCACAAACTTAATTCTATTGACGATTTAATCAATGTAAAAGGTGTTGGCAAACGAAAACTTGAAAGAATCAAAGCATATTTTGATGACAATTCCGAATCTGCTTTAGCTATTGAATCTGATAAATCAGAAATTGACTTAACAAAATACGACTAATCAAGTACGAAACTGATATTATCACTATCGGGCTTGACTAAATAGAGAGTGTCTGGTCAAGCTCGATAATGATAATAGCCACTCATTTATAAAATTGGTGCAAATAAACTACTAATATCATCTTGAGTCAATTTGAATTTTTCTTTAGAATTATTATCAATCATAATATTTGCTAAAGCTCGTTTCTTATCTTGAAGCTCAAGTATTTTTTCCTCAACAGTTTTTTCAGCAATAAGTTTATAGACGAAAACAGGTTTGTCTTGTCCAATTCGGTAAGCTCTGTCTGTGGCTTGTTCTTCCACGGCAGGATTCCACCAAGGGTCATAATGAATTACAGTATCTGCTTCAGTCAAGTTCAAACCAACTCCACCAGCTTTTAGACTGATTAAAAATAGGTCAGCTTTTCCACTTTTGAATTTATCAATCACAGCATCTCTATTTCTAGTTGAACCAGTCAATTTTGAGTATGTAATTTTCATTTTGATAATTCTTTGTTCGATAATTCCTAGCATAGTTGTGAATTGAGAAAATAGTAGAATTTTTCTACCCTCTGAAATTAACTCTTCGATAAGACTTAACAAAGCTTCTAACTTTGCACTTTCTGTAACATTTTTACTACTATCTAATTTTAGAATTGATGGGTCGCAACAAACTTGTCGTAATTTTAAAAGAGCATCTAAAATTGTAATTTGACTACTTGCTAAACCTTTTTCAGCGATAACATCTCTTACTCGTTTTTCCATTGTAATTCTGATTGTTTCGTAAAGTTGGGCTTGTTTTTTCTCAAAAGTTACAGTTTGAACAATTACAGTTTTTTTAGGCAACTCTTTAACAACCTCATCTTTTTTTCGTCTTAGCATAAATGGTTCAATTCGTTTTTTCAGAATTTTTTGAACTTCCTCATTATTTTCTTTTTCAATAGGTTTTCTAAATATTTTATTGAATTTATCAGCTTGACCTAAGAACCCAGGCATTAAAAAAGTGAAAATTGACCAAACTTCGCCGAGATGATTTTCCATCGGAGTTCCAGTCAAAGCTAATCTATATTTAGAGTTCAATTGTCCGAGATGTTGAGAAACTTTAGCTTTTGGGTTCTTGATTTTTTGAGCTTCATCTAAGATTATGTAATAAAATTCAGTTTTAAGCAACTTTTTAAAATCTCTAACAATTAAACCGTAAGTTGTTAAAACAATATCGTAATCTGTCAAACTGCTAAAATGAGTTTGTCTTTTATCTCCGTGCAAAATCAAAAGCTTTAAATCAGGAGTGAATTTTTCAATTTCCCGTCTCCAATTTCCCAAAAGAGATGTTGGCATTACAATTAGAACAGGTTGTGTTAATCTTTTCTGCTCTTTCTCTCTTTGTAGAAAAGTTAAAGTTTGGATAGTTTTTCCAAGCCCCATATCATCGGCAAGAATTCCACCAAAACCAAATTCTCGTAGAAAATCTAACCAGTTTAAACCAACCTTTTGGTAATCTCGTAATTCAGTTGTCAGACCTTTTGGAGGAGTGAGATTTTTTAATCCTTTAAAATCTCGTAATTTTTTAGAGAGTTCCAACAATCTATCAGAGCCTTGGACGATAATTTTTTCATTATTCTCTAAAAAAGCTACCGTGTGAGCTTCAAAAGCTTTAAGAGTTAATATACCATCTTTAGAATTATCTTTACCATCATATAATTCTATAATGGTTCTGATAATAGGCTTCATAGTTTCTGAAGCAACTCTAATAAATTTTCCCTTAGCAAAAGGTAAATTTATTTTCTCATCTAAATTCTTTATGTCATCAACTTGAGTGAGAAATTCTGTAACCATAGGAAGAAGAGAAACTTTTTCATTATTAATTTCAACTGTCATCTCAATATCAAACCAACTATTTGAATCATTAATATTTACTGAAATCTCTTCAATATCTTCAAAGGTATAATTAAAGTTAGGCGAAATATCTGCTGTCCAGCCCTCATTCCTTAATTTAGGAATCACCTCATCTTTGAAAACTCTCCATTGTTCAACAGATTCTGAAATAGACAAACTTTCTGAACTGTAAAAAATATCATCACTTTTGTGATTGATAAACCCACAGTCAAGGATTTTGCTTCTGAAATCCATTTCATCTTCCATATTTCTAAAAATAGTGATAATTTCATTGTTCTCTTTTTTAGAAATTGTCATATTTTTAGCAGAATATTTAACTCTATTTCCATCATAATCAAAAGTTAATGCAACTTGATTTCTATCTAAAACTAGATGAGGTTTTGGCTTGGAATTGATTTTCTTATGAATAACATTCTTTGAAACTAATGGAGGAATTGACGGTAACTTTTTAATAAGAGTATCTGAAATTAAGTCAATCATATTTTCTGGAATAGTTGGAGACTGCTCAATTAATTCACTATAATCTTTTTCGTCCAAATTAAAGTTTAAAGCAAGTCCAATTTTATTATCTTTGAAATCTAGATAAACAGGAGGTTTTATATTTACAAAAGAGGAATTATCATCAATAATAATATCTAGTTTATACTCTTGTTCTGTTTTCCGCCAATCTATTTTGACAGATTTTGAAGCTCCTTTTTGTAAAGGAATCTCTGAACTTCCTAAATATAACCTACCTGTATCTAACATTCTTTCTAGTAGAATATAACCTAATTCGCCTTGTAATTGAAATTGGCTATTATTATTTACATTATTTCCATAATAGAAACTATCCACACGAGATAGTAGAGCAAATATTTCCTCATCTTGAATAGTAATAAATTTAGGTAAATAATTTTGTCGCTTTCTTATTAAGTATTCAAGACTGACAGAGGCAGGTTTGCTAAAACCTCCCCTTTTTAAAGCTTTACTTTTTGTGCTGTATATTGAGTAACCGAGACCTTGAGCACTATTGTTTTTCGCTAATCTATATTCTAACTTATAGTTATTTTCTAAGGCTCTATTAGTATATTGTTGCTGTCTATTTACAGAAACTTTATTAATCCAATTATCTATGGATTCTAAAGCTCTGATTTGGGCTAGATTCTTGCTTTGGGTATTGTCATTTATATAAAATAAAAGTGCTGAAACCACATGTTTGCAATTTCTTCCAACTGGACAAGTACAATCTCCATTAAACTTCATATCAAAAGGTCCATTTTTCATAAAGGTAATATCTTGAGTATAAATACTATTTGAATTTATACTTTTGACTATGGAAGTTATAAGAACTGTTGTTTTATTGATAGTTAAATCTTCGGTTGTTGAAAGATGTCTTACTTTTAACACACTGCCTAATTTAAAATATCTAAGTCCCCGATTGTAAGTTGTGCTAACAAAGTTATTTTTAATATCTACTATTGTAATTCTATTACTGTTCATATTTTTAAACTCCATTTTGTAATCTTTTTAATTATGTATTATATCAACAACGGTTGGGTAATCTCTTAATTCTCCGCGACCCTTAATTAGATTTAATTCGATTTTCTGCAAGCGGTTGTATCCAAAAGAGATAGTAAATTCTTTAGTATCAATTCTTTTAAAATATATAATATAATTACTAAACCAAGGGTTTAAAAGTTTAATTTGAGAAATAATTCTGCTTTTAGGATTTATTTTTTCTATTTTATATTGATTAATTCCATTTAGCTTTAGAGAAAAATCAACATCTTTTAAACCATTAATTTTTTTATCAAAGAAATATATTGAAAACAGAAAAACATCACTATTTTTATTAAAATTTGAACTAATATCGCTAATATAAATAACTTTAATATCTGCTAAAGTTTGCTTATCTTTATTTAAAATTACAGTTTGAGCAGAATTTTCAAAAACTCTTTCGTTTAAATTATTTTTCTTAATCCCATTAAAATCTTGAAAATAACAAGATGAAAATAGAAAAGGCAATAAAAAAACTATGTTTTTCACTGTTTCGCCATTTTATCTTTTAGAATAATTTTACCAAGTTCAACTCCAGGTTGGTCATAAGCATTTATATCGAGCTGTCGAGCTACAAGAGCTGTCAGCAATTCATAATAGTAAATCATTTCGCCAATAGATTTTTCATTAATAGATTCTAAAATAATAATATCGAGAGGAACTCCAATCTTATTTAAAGCTTCAATAGTTGAATCTGCCTGAAGATTTATCAAATCTGCAAACTTTATATTATTAGCAATATCTAATGTTTCTAGATTTTTTAAAGTAATATTTGGCACAGAAATATCAGAACCAAAATCTTTGATTTTAATTACAGTTACAGTTTTATCAGCTTTTCCCTCCATAATTAATTGTAAAAATGAGTGCTGGTCAGTTGGTCCAATGAGTCCGATTGGAGTTAGCCCCACATTTATTTTAGAATGAATCTGTTTTTTGCCTAAACTTTCAGCCCAAAGTTGAACATACCAACTATTAAAACCTCGGAAGATTTCAGAATATGAAAACAGACAGTTTGAACTAAATCTTTCAGAGTTTGTCGCATAAAATGTAGATTTGACCGCTAAGATATGGTTATCATTTTCAGAAAAAAACTGTTCTTTTAAATGCTTGGCACCTTTTAATAATAATTCAATATCAACTCCAATTACAGCTAATGGAACAAGACCGACGGGACTTAAAACTGAATATCGACCGCCAACATTATCAGGAATATGGAAGATTTGTAAATTCCGACTCTCCCCAAATTTTTCTAATGGAGAATTCTTATCTGTAATTACGATGAGGTTTTCACGGCTAAAATTTAATTTCATCTCGAGAAATTTTAAAATAGAGATGCTTTCAATCGTTGTGCCAGATTTTGAAATTATCATAAAAAGAGTAGATTCAATTTTAATTCTTGATAATCTATTTTCAATAGTAATCGGGTCTGTCGTATCTAGGAAAATTAGGTTTTTTTTGTAATTATTTGTGCTGTTTAGAAAATTATAAATCGCTTCTGTTCCTAAAGAGCTTCCGCCAATTCCGATAATTGCCACATTGTCTTTTTTTACTCTTTTTGCAAAATCCAAAATATCATCAATTTTTTGCTCGGGTAAATTAAAAAAACCGATAGAATCTGCTTCTAAAGTTACCTCTTTGATGAAATTTTGTTCTGTAACTTTGTCAAAATATAAGATGTTATTCAATTCTAATCCTTATTTATAATTATAAATTGTATCATTACTTTTAAATTTTTTCATAGGATTTTATTAAATTGGCTTATTTAAATGAAGATTCTGTTATTTTGATTCAAACAGATACGACCGTTGGTTTTTTGTCAAAGAACCCACAATTAATAGCAGAAAGAAAAAATAGAACTCCACATAAAAAGATTCTAAAAGTTCTACCATCATTTCAAGACTTGAAAAAAAATACTCGAATACCTAAAAAATTTCGTAGATTTGTGAGATATGCAAAAAAGACAACTTTTATTTATCCAAATTTACTCTCTTTTCGAGTTGTCAAAAATAATGAACATAATATTTTTCTGATGAAGTATGGTAATTTTTTCTCATCTTCTGCCAACCTTTCAGGGGACAAATTTGATAAAAATATTGCTAAAAAACTAGCTGATGTCATTTGTGAGAATTCCAAAGGTTTTATAGAGCAAGAATCATCAAAAATTATTATACTTTCAAAAAATAAAATGATAAATATTAGAGGAGTGACTCGATAGAAATAAAGATTATCAGGTCAAAGCCCGATAATTACACGATAGATTTATTCTCTAAAACAAGTTTATATTACCGTCAAATATGAAAAGTCATAATTTTAATTGGTAGTTATATTTAATTATAGTTACTCACTTGAATATTTATTCTTAAATGGTTATACTTTCTATCAAAATATTTAAAGGATTTTATAATGAAATTAAAGTTAGCTTTAGCATCTTTATCATTAATCGCAGTATCTTTCACAGCTTGTGGAGATGACAAATCAACTGAAACAGCTCCTGCAAAAGTTGAAACTCCAGCTCCTGCTAAAACAGAAGCTCCAGCACCAGTAGAAGCAGCAGCTCCTGCTCCAGTAAAAGAAACAAAAGCAGTAGCTGCTTCTGACGGTTCAGCTTTATTTGCAAAATGTGCAGGTTGTCACGGTGCAAATGCTGAAAAATCAGCTCTTGGAAAATCTCAAGTAATCGCAGGTTGGGAAGCTTCAAAAGTTTCTGATGCTCTTCACGGTTACAAAGATGGAACTTATGGTGGTGCTATGAAAGGTCTTATGAAAGGTCAAGTTGCTCCATTATCAGATGCTGACATCCAAGCAGTTTCTGAATTTATTTCAAGCAAGTAATTTTTTTACTTTATTGATTCTCTCCCTTTTCAGGGGGACTTCTTAATTTTCAATTTCTTACTCTTTACATAATATTTATATAAATAATTCAAAATACTTAAAAAAGATAAAACTAAAATGACAGATAATATAATAGTGATTGGCGGAGGTCTTGGTGGATTAACTGCGGGAGCTTTACTTTCAAAACAAGGCAAAAAAGTTACATTAATTGAACAGCATAATATTGTTGGCGGATATGCTACAACTTTTCAAAGAAAAGGTTTCAAGGTTGAAGTTGGATTACACGAAATGGACGGATTGCATAAAACAGATTCAAAACGAAAAATATTTGAAGAATTAGATGTTTTTGATAATGTTGAATTTATCAAAGCTCCACAATTTTACACTTTTAAAAAAGGGAATTTAGAGATTGAAATTCCTGATAATGTTGAAAAAGCAAAAGAGGTTCTTTTCAATATATTTCCAGATGAAAAAAAAGCAATTAATAAATTTTTTCATAAAATTATAAAGATTGGCGATGAGGTCGAAAGATTACCAAATTTAAATAAGAAATGGAAAATGATTTTAATCGCTCCATTTTTACCTATACTTTTTTCAAATATGATATTTAGCTCAAAAGATACCGTTGGAAGTTTCTTAGATTCAATTACTAAAAACAATGATTTAAAATTGGTTTTGACGGGCAACCTCGCTTATTATCACGATAATCCTTATGAACTATCTTTGCAATATTTTGCAGTTGCCCAATCTTCATATTTTAAAGGCGGAGGACATTTTGTAAAAGGTGGCTCTCAAAATCTGTCAAATCATTTTCGAGATATTATCTTAAAAAATGGAGGCGACATTATTCTGAAAAATTTAGTTACTGAAATTATTATTAAAGATGATAAAGCCGTTGGAGTAAAATATAGACAAAATCGTACATCTGAAATCAAAACAATGTTTGCTAAGAATATTATTTTTAATGGTGCAATTCCAAATCTTGAAAATATGTTACCCGACACTGAAAAAAAATTAGTGTTAAATAAAAGTGCAAATTGGCAACTTTCACCTTCAAATATAACTTTATATTTGGGTTTTGATAAACCTTTAAAAGATTTAGGAAGTACTTCTTATTCAACTATGTTTTTGTCGGAAAATACACAATTTGGAGATTCGATAGAAAATACTTTGAATCTTTGTGATTATTCTCAAATTGATTCTGGCTTGAGTTCATCGGATAAATCTTTTGCGGTTCTTGTTCAAATTGACTATATAAAAAACTGGGAAAACCTTTCAAAAGATGAGTACAAAAAAGCTAAAGTTGAGAAAATTGAGGAATTACTTTCAAAGCTCGAAAGCAAAATTCCCAATATTAGAAAACATATTATTTATTCTGAATTAGCAACTCCAAAAACAAATGAACGATACACTTTAAATAAAAATGGAGCTATTTATGGATTTGCTCAACTTCCGAATCAAGCTTTTTTAAATAGAATTCAGGTTCGTTCAGAAATCCCTAATCTATTTTATGCTTCAGCTTGGACAATGCCAGGTGGAGGATTTACAGGAGCAATTTTAAGCGGATATTTTGCATCTCTTGAAATTTAGGAACTGACTAAATTTACATTATCGAGCTTGAACCCGATAATTTCTATTTTTCTATTTAATCACTTCCATATTTTTACATTCCAGGAATTCTTGGAATGTAACCTAATTTGGAAAGTTTTGTATAAGTTCCCCAACCTTTTTTCATTAAATGACCAATCCACGGAAGTGGAATCATAAACTGCTTTTTGTCATCTCGATAAACGAAAGCAGCACCATTTCCAGTATCCATTACACATAAAATATTAATATGTTCGATGTAACTTTTTTTCTCAAACGGTTGGTTATTTTCTTTGAGGATGAGGTTGTCAGCAGAATTCCGAGCCATAACTTCAGCGATATGCCCCTGTTTTGCTCTCCAATCTGCACCCTCAAGTTTTGCCACATCTCCAACCGCATAAATATTATCAAAACCATTAACTTCACAAAAATCATTAATTTCAATAAATCCTGAATCGCTTAAAGGTAAATCTGAATTTACAAGGTTTGAGTTTCCAGTATTTGCAGGAACGAACATAATTAAATCAGATTCTAGAATTGAGTCATCTTCAAACTTGATTCCATCGGGTAAAAATTCTTTAATCTTTTTTCCATAATGCTGTTTTAAGTCAAGCATTTTAAAGATTCTATCCATTTGAGCAGTTGCACCCGTACCCATTCTTGCTCCTGGAGTTTTCATTGGAGCAAAAAAAGTCATCTCAAAATTTTCACGAATTCCAAGCTTCTTTAATTTATGATGAACATTAAAAAATAGTTCAAAAGCTGGACCTCCACGAACTGCCGAAGTATCTTTTGGATTGCCCCCGAAGCCCATCGTGATTTTTCCCTTACCTTTTGCAATAAGTAAATCTAATTGTTTTTGAATATCTAAAGATTCTTCAGGATTACCACAAATTGAAAGAGTGTTCTGAACTCCTTGAGGTTTCATTTTTCCAGCACCCATTGCAATTATCGAATAGTCAAATTTTGTTTTTCCACCATTTTTTAATACAACATAATTTTCTTTGCCTGAAATTTCCACAACCTCATCAATAATTAAATTGAAATTTCGTCGTTTTGCTAATTTTTCTAAAGATAATGTAGTATCTGAAAATCTGCTTTCTCCAGTTGGAATCCAAATTGAAGTAGGATAAATATAGAAATATTCTCTATTTGAAATTAATGTTACATTAAAGTAATCCTCTTTTGCTAAAGCGATTGCTGATTCAATTCCTGCGAAACCGCCACCTAAAACTAAAATATTTTTTCTTAATTTTCCATTATTCATTTTAAACCTTTAAAATTATTTTATCAAGAAATAAATTTTTCTAATCTTTATTATAAAATTATCAAATAATTTACAAGAATTTCTTAAAAATTCGTATAATAAATTCCATTTCCATTATTTTTTAACGGATTTAAATCTTTATAATCTACAATATTTTCATCACATTTTTCTCTATATAATCCTCTTGAATCATAATAATGGGAACAATCATTATAATAAGTTGATGAAATTCCTCTTTCATTGAAAAAGCATCCTTGAAAAAAGACTAAAATTGCTAGAAAGTAAATATTTTTAATTATCTTTTTCAAAGCTAAACCTCAATATTTAAATTTATTATAATAAATCGGAGAAATCCGTAAATTTTGTATTTAATAGATACAGATTTTACTTTTGATGTCAAACAGATATGGACGAATTAATCTTGGAATTTTTGCAAGTCGGCATTTTTCTTTAAATGTTTTTGGCATCGTTGTATATTTGTAAGGAGAAATATAAATCTCTTTATCCATAATTGCGATAACCCATTCTCCGCCAACTACGACTTCCCTATCTTTTAAAATGCCATCTCTCTGTTTTGCAGATAGGACATAACCGACTCGTTTCAAAATCTTATCAATATAAAAAAGATTAACTCTATCATTTCCTAGGCTTTGAAAATAGAATAGCTCCTTTTCTCTTTCAATATTAATTCCACCTTTTAAAATTAATGCTTGGTCATCTTCAAGATAGCGAAAAGAGTTTTTAATGCCATTTTCAAATTCATCTAGAAATCTATTTGAAAAATTATGTCTAAAATAGTTTCGTCGATATTTTTCATCAAAATTTGAAGCATCAATAAAATATTTAATTTTTTTCTTAGTAAGATATTCTAAAATCTCATTTTTTGAAATATCAATTAAAGGACGAAGCAAACGATATTTTTCGCGGTTTTCAAACTCTGTCATTCCAGTTAATTCAAGAAGTCCAGCACCTTTAGCAAATTGCATAAAAAACCATTCCATTTTATCATTTAGCTGATGGGCAGTTATTAAATTATTATAAAAATGAGCATTTATAACATTCTCAAAAAACTTATATCTAATTTCTCTAGCTCCATTTTCTGAAAACTTTTCCATAGACACCTCGCCGATATATAAAGCTTTTTCAAAATTTTTCGCTAAATCTTTTGCATAGGCGATTTCATCTTTTGACTGTTCGCGAAAATTATAATTTACAATCGCAAAATCAAAAGCAATATTATTTTCTACTAAAATGTGAAAAAGTGCCGAAGAATCCACCCCGCCTGAAAAAGCGAGTAGATTTTTTGAACCCCTTAGAAATTTGAGACTTTCTTCAGAAATTTCTATACTAATTTTGAATCCTTTTCAATTTTTACAAAAGCTTTATATTCAGGCTCTTTTGAAAATCTATCTAAATCTGAACTTGTCAAATAATTTATTTCTCGAAAGTGCATTGGAATAAAAATCGTACCATCTTTTACCGATTCAGAGATTTTTGCAGAAATATCAATTTTTCCATAAGGGCTGATAACTTGAATTTTATCTTTATCCAAAATACCAAATTTCTCACTATCATTTTTTGAAATTTCACAATATGCGGTATCGCTTGAAACTCTAGTTCCAGAATGCCACGAATTCCCAACTCGACCTGTAATTAATTGTAAAGGGAATTCTGCGGAAACCTCATCGGAATTTTCTACAAATTCAGGAAAAACTAGATTTGCCTTTTCAAATTTATGCCAACTTCCCCATCGAAAAGGTTCAAGTTTCAAATCGGTATAAGATGTTTTCCAAATATCAATATCGGGACTTAGTTTCGTCATCTCTTTATATTCTTCAAAAACTTCTTCAGAATTTGCAAAATCAAACTCTTTTTCAAAACCTAAACTACGACCAATTTTTGCAAAAATTTCCCAATCTTGTAGAGATTCACCACTTTTTGGAGAAATTGGAGTTTGCAAATTCACCACCCTATCCATATTTGTTTGAGTTCCAAATTTTTCACCAAATGGAGAAGCGGGTAAGATGAGGTGAGCGAATTTTGAAGTTTCAGAATTAATATAAGCATTTATATCAACAACAAAATCAATTTCAGATATTTTTTTCTCAATAAGATTTCTATTTGGTAAATGGTAAATTGGGTCGGTATGAGAAACGAGTAAAAAATCTAGATTGCCTTTTTCTATCATTTCAAAAGCGGTTAGACCATTTTCTATTGGCAGATTTGTAGTATTCCAAAACTTCTCAACTTTTGCAATATTTTCAGGATTGTAATCAAGATGAACGGCTAGAGTTGTAGCGAGTCCGCCAACCTCTCGACCTCCCATCGCATTTGGTTGTCCCGTCAAAGAGAAAGCACCATTTTTTGGTTTAAATATTTTACCTGTCAAAAGATGTAAATTTATAATGGCGATATTTCCTGCAACTCCATTTACACTTTGATTGATTCCCATTGTCCAAGATGTAACGATATTTTCATTTCGTAACCACATTTTGATAAATTGGTCGAAGTCAGCTTTAGAAACTCCTGCGATTTCAAGAGAGTCAGAAATATTTACACTTTTAATTTTTTCAAGATATTCAGAATATCCAATTAATTTAATATTTGGTTGATACTTTCCAAGTTCAAATAATTTTTTTGAAACTGCTTGAAGAAAAAATAAATCTTTACCCGTTTTAATCGAAATATGTAAATCAGCTAATTTTGAAGTTTTGGTTTTTCGCGGGTCAATTACAATTATTTTTAAGCCCCGTTTTTTTGCTTCTTTGATTTTTTGAGAAAGAACAATGTGAGATTCTGTAATATTTGAACCGATTAAAATATATAAATCTGAATTGACCGCATCTTCTTGAGTTACAGGAACATAATCTAATCCGATAGTTTTTTTGTAGCCGACGACCGCACTCGCCATACAGGTTCTACTATTTGTATCTACCAAATTAGTTTTGATAAACCCTTTTGCTAATTTATTGGCTAAATAATAATCTTCATTTAAAAGTTGTCCTGAAAGATAAAATCCAATTTTTTGTGGTTCTGTTTTTTTGATTTTATCTGTAACTTTTTGAATCGCACTTTCCCACGAAATTTCTTGAAATTCATCTGAAATATTTTCTCGAAACATAGGTTTTAAAACCCGATGAGGTGAAATATATTTTAGTTGTGAAACTCCTTTTGAGCAAAGTTTTCCGTAATTTGTTAAATGGTTTTTTGTGCCTGAAATCTTATTTTTTTCTATATTTATATCAAGTCCGCAACCAACTCCACAATATGAGCAAACAGTTTTTATCATTTCCTTCTCCTAAAATATCTATTTTGAAGTTTTATAACTAAGATATAGAATCCAAGCAACTGAAATATCAATCATCACATCAGCAAAGTTGAAAATAGCAAAATCAAATCCACAATGCCAATAAACATAATCGACGACCCCGCCGTGTAAAAATCTATCTGCAATATTTGAAATTCCAGCTCCAAAAACTATAAAAGCGGGAAAATAGAATATTTTTTCAATATATTTTATAACATAGAAAATCATTCCGCCGAGCATAGCAATTTGAATCCATTTTAGATATTCCTCTAAAAATGAGAACATTGAAAAAGCCACACCTTTATTAAAAACTAAAGGAAGAGAAATACACTCGCCCTCAAATCTAAAACCTGCTATAAATTGATATTTGATAATTTGGTCAATTAAAATCACAAAAATAGCTACACCAAAATATTTAGCCATCTAAACTCTTTTGTAAAAATAAAGTTAGATTTGACATTGTTTTCTCAAGCTCAACCTCATCTTTGCCCTCAACTAAAACTCGTAAAAGGTTTTCAGTTCCTGAATATCTGATAAGTTGGCGGATTCCTTTTTTCTCAATTTCTTGAATCAGTTTTGCTAATCCACTAATTTTGTCTAAAGGTATTTTTTTTGCGATTTTAAGATTATTTTGTAATTGTGGGTGTAAAGAGAAAGGGCGAAGAATTTCACTAGCTTTTTTACCACTTAAAATTAGGTAAGCAAGAACTTGCAAAGATGTAGCCAAACCGTCGCCAGTTTTTGCATAATCTGACATTATTATATGTCCGCTTTGTTCTCCTCCAAAATTAGCTTTTTGTACTTTCATCAACTCTAAAACATTTTTATCTCCAACATCTGAACGGTGAAAATCTATTTTTTGTGAGTGTAAAAATTCTTCTAAACCTTGGTTGCTCATTACCGTCGTAACGACTCCGCCTTTATTTAAACAGTTTTCATCTTTTAAATATTTAGCTAAAGCTCCGATGAGGTGGTCGCCGTGAATCACTTCACCATTTTCATCAACCACAACTAATCTGTCAGCATCGCCATCAAGAGCAACCCCTAAATCAGCTCGGAATTTTTTCACCTCTTTTGCTAAATTATTTGGATATAAAGCACCGCAATTATCATTTATATTTTTTCCATTCGGGCTTTTGTGAATTGTAATTACTTCTGCTCCCAACTCTTCTAAAACAGTAGGACCAACTTTATACCCCGCACCATTTGCCGTATCCAAAATAATGCGAATACCTTTTAAATTGACTCTTTTCGGAAATGAATATTTTAGCTGAACAATATATCTACCGATAACATCGTCGATTCTTTTTGAAGAACCGATTTTACTTCCAATTTGTTGATGAGAATTTATTATTTCATCATTTTTGTAAATGCTTTCAATTTTGCTTTCTACATTTGAGGATAGTTTATTTCCTCGCGAATCAAAAAATTTAATTCCATTATCGCTAAAATGGTTATGACTTGCACTTATCATAATTCCAGCATCGCACCGCATATCTTCAGTCAAAAAAGCGATTGCAGGTGTTGGCATTGGTCCAACTTGAATTACATCGTAACCGACCGCAGTCAATCCGCTGACGATTGCATCTTCAATCATATATCCGCTAAGCCGAGTATCTTTGCCTAAAAGAATTCGACCCGTTTTACCATCTTTTTTAAAGAAAATCCCAGCCGACATTGCAATTCTAAGAGCCATATAAGCTGAAAGGAATTTACCCGCTTTTCCACGAATTCCATCAGTTCCAAAAAGTTTCATTTTTTATCCTAATTTATTAATTTGAGATTCTAATTTTACAACTCGACCAAAAATCATAATTGCGGGTCTGTCCGCTTTTTTTGAATCAATTATTATATTTTCTAAAGTTGTAGAGATTCGTTTTTCATTTTTTCTTGAGATATTTGAAATTATCAAAACTTGAGTTTTGAGAGAAATATTTTGTTTTGTAGATTCATTGAAAATTTCTGAAACTCGCGAAAGCCCCATCAAAACTATAAGAGTATGATTTTCCATTTTCAAAAAAGGTATCCACTCTAAATTTAAACTATTTCCTTTTAAATGTGCTGAAACTACCGTAAAACTTGAAGAAAGTCCGCGAAAAGTTGGCGGAATCCCATTTGAAATTGCCGATGAAATTCCTGAAATAACTTCGACAGAAACACCATTCTCAACTAAATATAGGAATTCCTCACCGCCTCGCCCAAAAATATATGGGTCTCCAGCTTTTAATCTACCAACTTTTTTGCCTTCCCGAACCTCATCGAGCATCAATTTATTAATTTCGACCTGCTTTTTGGAGTGGCTACCTTTCTGTTTTCCAACCGAAACTATTTTGACTGTTTGTGGAATAATTTCTAATATTTCATCTGAAATTAAGTGGTCAAAAAAAATCGTATCCATTTTCTGAATTGTTTTGTATGCTTTAATTGTAAGAAGTTCAGGGTCACCCGTTCCAGCCCCAATTAAAAAAACTTTCCCAAAAAGAGCTTTACTCCTTTTCTCGATTTCAGAAATATTAATTTCTCCATTTTCCCGACTTTTTCCAAAATCATTTAAAAGAGCCCCAATATTTACTGGTAGGTTTTTCTCAATATCGTCTCTGATTATTTGTCCAAGTTTTGGACTTTTACCCGAAGTTGAAATAGAGATTTTTAAATCATCTTTAACAATTAAGGAGTTAAAGAAAAAGTCTGAATCTTTCGGATTATCCACCCGATTTAATAAAAATGTTTTTGGAACACTATCCAAAATCTCGGCGACACCTTTTGAACCTGTGGCATCTATGATAATTTGAAAATCTTGAATATGTTTTTTATCAAAATCTACTTTTATAGTTTTACAAACTGGGAATTCAGAAATAAATTCTTTAGAAATTGCCAAAAATTCAATTTGATTCTTAACCAAAATATTTGCTTTGTGAGTTGCAACTTTTCCACCGCCAATTAATAAAATTCGCGGATTGTGTAAAGTTATAGGTAAAGTTTTCAATTACTGTTTTTGTAGAGTTATTTCACTCTTTTCTGTTGGCAGAGATTCAATCCCAAATTTATCAATCGCCACAATTTGATAAGAGTAATTCTGATTTAAAACGACATTTTTATCTAAATATTCAGTTTTATCAACTTTGAACATAGCCACATTTTTTTTGATCCAATTATTGCCCTGTGTTCTGATAACTTTATATCTCAAAGTTCGTGGGTCAGTTGCTATCCATTTCAAAAATATTTCTGAAGTATTTGCTTTTAAAGTTGTCATTCTTGGAGGTTTTGGCTTAAAAAGAGTATTTCCCATAATTGGCAAGTTACTAACAATACTTTCTAATCCACTTTTATCAACTGCTGAAACTTTATAAAACATCTGTTTGCCATCTTCTACAATTTGGTCAGAATATGAATTCTGTTTCACTTCCGCAATTAAATCAAAGTTTCCACTATTTAATTCACTTCTGTAAATATTATAACCTCGGATTCCGACATCATCATTTTTCCGCCAACTGACTTTTATCTCTTTTGGAAGTTCAGAAGATGCTGTAATATCGACGATTGGTTTTGGTAAAGCTTTTGTTAAAGTTTCAACAATTTTACTCGGCTCTGAAATAACACCGTAGAAAGTTTTGACCCGAACTCGATATTTATAAGCTTTATTTGTTTCTAAATCTTTATCGATAAATTCAACATTCAATCTATTATTTAACTCACCAACTTTTTTCCACTCTTTGCTATACATATCGTTTCGTTCAATAATATAACCTGAAACATCAATATTTTGATGAGGTCTCCATAATAACTTTGTTTTATTTGCTAAATTACTTACAGGAATAATATAGTGAATTGGTTTTAAAATATTTAGAGTTTTTGCAATAACAGGTTCTGATGGAATTGATTGCCGATTATCTTCAGTGAAAACTACAAAAGTATATTTATAAGTAGTATTTGGTTTAAGTTCAGAATCGACATAATGGGAAGCAATCTTATCGTTAATTGTAGTAATTAAACGAAATTTTAATTGTCCATTATCTAACTCCTCCCGATAGATTTTATATCCTGCAATATATGGGGAATCTGAAAAAGGTAGCCATTCAAAAGCAATAGCAGTTGATTCTGAAATGGTTTTGACTTTTTGAATGGTTTTTATGTTTTTATCGCTTGTTAAAGGTTTTGCAATCGGATTTGCAAATTCACATCCGCTAATTAAAGTCGCTATTAAAATAGTTGTGAAGATTTTGAATTTTAGCATTTTCTATTTCCAGTAAAAATTTTTTATCTATATATTGCAACATTTCATTATTTATTTCAGCTTCAATATGAAGATATTCTCCACTTTTAGGGTGTTTAAAATAAATGGTGTGAGCGTGTAATAGAATATTATTGATTTTACCTTTTTTGCTCTTAAATCCATATAAAGAATCCCCGATAATATGCCGTTTCAAACTTTCAAGATGAACTCTGATTTGGTGAGTTCGACCTGTAAAGAGTTTGCAGAAAATAATTTCCTCTTTTTCATCTTTTGATAATTTAAACTTTTTGAATAAAGTTTTTGCATATCTGCCACTTTCTGTAACTGCCATTTTCAAACGATTTTTTGTGCTTCGACCTAAATTCGCCTCGACGATAATATCATCTTTTAAAGGAATATCAGAAACTGCAACATAATATCGCCCCATTGTTCTATTCTCAAGTTGAGCAGATAGAATTCTGTGAGTCTCATTATCTTTTGCAATCAGCATAGCTCCCGTAGTTCCTTTGTCAAGTCGATGGACAATCCCGTGCCGTTCATCTCCATTTAGAGTAGAAAGTGAAAAACCATTTTTTTTCAACCAATCTACGACAGTTGCTTCTTTAACAGAGGGAGCGGAATGAACAACAATATTTGCAGGTTTATTAATAATCATAAGATAATCATCTTCATAAATTATAGGAATATCAAAATCAACTTCAAACTCTGTTGCAATTTTCCGTTTATCAGGAAAATTCACTTCAACCTCATCGTCAATTTTCATTTTATACGATGTCTTTTTTACCAATTCTTTATTAATTAAAATATTGCTATTTTTAATAAGTTGTTCTATCTGATTTCGCGATGAATCTAAAACCGTAGTTAAATATTTATCAAGTCGAATATTTTCAATTTCTGAAATAAAGGTTTTTTTCAAGCTAACTTCTTTTTTAAAAAGATTTTAGCAGAATTTGTAAAATTGAATAATAGTACTTTTTTTGTGAAATATGAATTAAACATTACAAACCACAAATCAGATTAGTTCTTATATACTTTGAATACAAAAATAAATTAGGAGATTTTTCTAAATGAATAAAATTACAATAGATTCCCCTTTAGATATGCACTTACATATTCGAGATGGCGAAATGATGGAAAATATTATCAGATATTCAACAACCAATTTTTCAGGTGCTTTAATTATGCCAAATACAATTCCACCTTTAACAAGTCGTCAAGAAATTTTAGATTATCGAGATAGGATTTTGAAAGCAAAGAAAGATGATGTTTTTGAGCCTTTTATGTCAATTTTTTTTAAGAACACATATGATTATGATTTTCTGAATTCAATCAAAGATATTATTCTAGTTGTTAAACTTTATCCAAGCGGAGTAACTACGAATAGTGAGGGCGGAGTTGTTTCAGTTAATTTAGATGAGGTCGGCGAAACTCTATCAGCTATGGAAAAGCTAGGGATTCCGCTTTCAATTCACGGTGAAACTATGGGTTCAACTTTTGAGCGAGAAGCAGAATTTCTACCAACTTACGAACTTTTAGCTAAAACTTTTCCAAAACTCAAAATTATTATGGAGCATATTTCAGACCGACGAACTGTGGAGCTTTTGGATAAATATCCGAATTTATATGCGACGGTAACTTTACATCATTTGACAATTACTTTTGATGATATTTTAGGTGGGGCTTTGAAACCTCATCTTTTTTGCAAACCAATTATCAAAGGTTCTGCGGATAGGGAAGCTCTTCAGAAATTGGTATTTTCAGGAAATCCAAAAGTGATGTTTGGGAGTGATTCTGCACCTCACCCTCAAGATAAAAAGGAAAATGGAAATGGTTCAGCAGGAATTTTTTCCGCTCCAGTTTTACTTCAAAAAATTGTAGAACTTTTTGATAAAAATGGAAAACTTGAACTTCTTCAAGATTATCTTAGTAATAATGCAAAACGAATTTATGGAGTTAATCCACCTCAAAAAACAATCACTTTAGAAAAAACTGATATGACAGTTTCTGAAACTTACGGAAAAGTTGTACCAATTTTTGCAGGTGAAAAAATCGAGTGGAGTTTAGTTTAAACTAAAATTAGAAATTGCAAAATCAGTTATAATAGTATTAAAACTTAATAGGGAATTTTATGAATTTTCAAGAAAGCAAAACTATTTTTGACAGCATTTTTAAAAATAAGCTAACAGCCGATGAGGTTAAAAATATACTAATTGAACTTTACAAAAAAGGTGAAACTGGCGAAGAGATAGCGGGAGCTATGGAATCGATGAAAAGCCATTCTGTAAAAGTTTTAGTTGATGAAGAGTTCCGAGATAAAATAATTGATAATTGCGGAACGGGTGGAGACAAAAGTGGGAGTTTCAATATTTCTACAACTGTATCTTTTGTCTTAGCGGGTGCAGGAAGTTTTGTAGCAAAACACGGAAACCGCAGTATTACAAGTAAATCTGGTAGTGCTGATGTTTTAGATAAAATTGGATTTA